>SXGQ01636377.1_pt1 | contig 19164 bp, 19 predicted proteins | sample 3178371 | NCBI WGS metagenome assembly SXGQ01 (sample SAMN11356859, study PRJNA531348) | freshwater metagenome | isolation source: freshwater sample F1-20 | place: China: Fuxian Lake, Yuxi | collected 2017-12-25 | reverse complement strand
TTAGAAAAACACAACTTAAAGTATTGGGCAATTTCCAATCACTTAGTTGGACAAGCAGTTTGCGATAACCCAATTGATGAACGCCATAAATCAATATTGCCTTCCCGAGTTTGGGGCAATGGTGATCCAGAAGGTGTTCGTCAACGTGCTGCTGAAGAAATGAAAACAACAGCAATTGCTGCTAAAGCTTTTGGTGTTGACACCGTTATTGGTTTCACAGGTTCAAGCATTTGGCATTACGTTGCAATGTTTCCACCTGTAACACCAGAAATGGTTGCAGCTGGTTATAAAGATTTTGCTGATCGTTGGAATCCAATTTTGGATGTCTTTGATAAACAAGGTGTGAAGTTTGCACACGAAGTTCATCCATCTGAAATTGCTTACGATTACTGGACCACAGTTGAAACAATGAAAGCAATTAAACATCGTCCAGCATTTGGTTTGAATTTTGATCCAAGCCATTTCGTTTGGCAAGATCTTGATCCAGTTAACTTCTTACTTGATTTCAAAGATCGTATTTACCATGTTGATTGCAAAGAATCACGTAAACAATTAAACGGTCGAAATGGTCGTTTAGGTTCCCATCTTCCTTGGGCAGATCCACGTCGTGGTTGGGATTTTGTTTCCACCGGACATGGGCATGTTCCTTGGGAAGATGTTTTCCGTGGTTTAAATTCAATTGGTTACAAAGGACCAATTTCTGTTGAATGGGAAGATGCTGGAATGGATCGCCTAATTGGTGGACCAGAAGCATTGGAATTCATCAGAAAACTGAACTTCACTCCACCAAGTGCTGCATTTGATGCCGCATTTAGTTCCAAGAGTTAATTAGTTCAAAAACAATTAAGGCCTGGATAAATTATCCAGGCCTTAATTTATTGCTAATTTAATTAATCACCTAAAGGCAATGTTGGATTTGTTTGCATAAATTTAATAGTGGAATCAAAATCAATAATTCCTGCATCAGATCCAAGTCCAGTTGCCACCAATGAACCACAAGCACTGCCTAATTTAGCTGCTTCTGCAATACTCATGCCCCGAGAAAGTCCTGTGATAAATCCACCAGTCCAAGCATCACCACAACCGGTTGTGTCAACCACATCAACTTTGAATGCTGGAATTCTTAAACGCATGCCTTCTTTGTTTTTAATTAAACTTCCGCGAGCACCCATTTTAAGCACAACATGTTTGGCCCCAGCGTTTAAAAAGAAATCACACAGTTCATCTAGATCAGTTAAACCTGTGATCATTTGAGCTTCCTCTAAATTAGGCATGAAGTAATCCAAATAAGGCATGCTCGGCAATATTTTTTCTGCCATGTTGTCTTGTTTAACACCCAAAATATCCATGGTGGTTATTGCTTTTCCTTCACGAGCAACTTTCAAAGTTTTCACCGTATCTTCGCCATCAAATTTAGGCATTAAATAAAAGCCACCAATGTGAACAAAATCAGCATTTTTTACCACAGCTTGGGGAACATCCTCAAAGCAAAATGTGGCATTTGTGCCCATAACGTGAAGTGCTGGTCTTTCCCCATTTGGTCTAATGGGCAACATCGTGCCTGAAGTTTGCACACCTTTTTTTCTTTTCATGTGACTGGTATCAATGCCGTAGCGATTCATGATGCCTAATAAAACATTGCCCATTTCATCATCACCTGCAGCACCGACTGCAATTACTTTGCAACCAAGCTTTGCCATGTCAACAGAAGTTCCTGCTGCTGTTCCTGCTGCAGTAATTCTGATTTCATCAATTAATGCAATGTTTTGACCTGGGGGAATCTCTGAAACATGTCGACCTAACACATCAAGAATATGCACACCCATTGAAACAACTGTGGTCATTGGTTTACTCCTCTTATTTATAAATCTGTGGCAGGTTTTGGTTCAGGGGATGCTTCATCATCTGATAAACCTAATACTGGATCATCTTGTCTTTTCCGAGCACGTCTTTTGTCGTTAAGCCAGGCAATAAATGTTGCTATAGAAATTAATAACAAAACGGGTGCTGCTAACAAAGTCATATTTACAGGATCACCTGTTGGGGTAGCTACCGCTGCGAAAGCAAAAACCCCTAGAACTACTACACGCCATCGAGATGTAATTGCTTTTGCTTCTAACATGTCAAAAATATTTAACATCACAATAAATAATGGAGTTAAGAAACTAATTCCAAATACAAGAACCATTCTTAAGAAAAAACTTAAATATCTATCAACTGGAACATAGTTTCCAACACCAAGAGGCGTAAAACCAAAAAGAATAGACAAACCAAGAGGGAGCAATAAATAAGCAAGAACTGCTCCACCAACAAACAGTGGGGTGGCAACTGCTGCAAATAAATACGCTCTTAGTTTTTCTTTTCTATATAAACCTGGGGTTATGAATCTCCACAGTTGATAAATCCATATTGGACAAGTAATAAGCAATGAGGTGACTACTGAAACTTTTATTTGTAATATGAATGCGTCAGCAACACCACCTAAAACTAATCGAACATCTCGACCATTAGCTTGGGCCTTTTCAACAATTTCATTTACAGGTTGACTAAGAATGTCAAATATTTGAGGATAAAATCCCCAAGCAGCAACCGTGCCAATAACAATGGCAACTGAAGCTTTAAATAAACGAGATCTTAATTCACGTAAATGTTCGATCAGCGACATTTCTTTAAATCGCTGCACTTTTGTTGCAGGCAAAACTGATTACACCTCCACCTAAATTAAATTTAAGCGGGTTTACGCCTCAGGATTTTTTGGTTGTTCTTCAGTCTTAGTGGTGTCGTTTTTGGTTTCAGCTTTTAAAATACGAACTGAACGACCAAGGGAACGTGCCATATCTGGCATACGCTTTGCACCAAATAATAAAAGAATGATGAACAAAATGATCAATAATTCTGGACCTTGAATGTTCTTAAACATCTAATCTCCTAATCGAAACTGCCCGGCTGTTGTTAAAAATACTCCTTAGAGGCCAAGACCTCCACTTCGAGGTTCTCATGAGGCGAGTTGCTTGGTCAATGTGCTTTGAGCACAATCTAGGTCACGATTTGGGAACTATTTACCCCTTGTTGAGGACCTGATATCCAATCGACAAGGAAGCTGCGATGAATAACCATATTTGATAAGGAACCAGAATCAGTCCAAACCAAGCTTTAGTCTGAAAAGCAATAATCACCATCGGAATTGTTAATAATGCGGTTACCGATAAAGAAATAGCGGCAAGAATTAAATTATTTTGGATATAAAAACTGTGAGCCCACAGTAAAGCTGTAACAACGCTAAAAGCAAATAAAACCGTATAAAGAATACTAAAAAAAGTATTTGCGTTATTAGCAACCAATATTCCTGCAATGACTAAAACAACAAAGTTATATGGCCAAACTAAACCAATTACAAAACTAGGTGGCTGCCAAGAAGGTTGCTCTAATGATCTATAAAAGCCATTACCTGCGTTAACCCACAAACCTGAACCAATTATGTATAGGGCAACTATGGAAACGTTTAAAAAAGCAAAGATTGTTTTAGTCAATGGACTTAATCCTATTCATTATTGTTTTTGCCACAATTTTTCCGCCATAAGTTCTGGCACAATTAATTCAGACAAAAGTTGTGCCAAAAGATCACCTGATTCTATGTTTATTGACGCAATATTTCCTTTAGCAAATGTCCCAATTGAACCAAAATTAGAATTTCTGTTTGTTAACCATTCCACTGCTTGATTATCCCATTGGCTTCCTGTAAACATCAAGGCTTTGTAATCAAGAGATTTAGTTAGATACACATCAACATGTGACCAGTCACCTGTTTCACACCCATCTGATGAAAATCTTGGTCCTTCTCTAAACATTAGGGCGCCTTGTAAAGCACTGCCACTTCTCTCAGCAGGTGCCATCAACCAGATTCCATCTTTACTAGTTGTTAAGTTCATAAATGATTCAATCCACTGATTTTTAGAATCCAATAATTTCTGAATTTGTTTACTTGCATTCTCACATGATTTCTTAACTGAAAGTACAATTCCTAAGCTTTCCAAAAGTTGGAATAATGCAATTAATGTTGCTCGATACGACCAAATACTTACCCCACCAGTTTCTGGAGCAATCGGAAGTATTAACACTTCATTAACAAGCTTGGTTATTTTGCTATTTGCTTCCCTAGTAAGGCCAACAGTTCTTATGTTTGCGGGCATATTTTCTAAAAATTTAATTACTTCCACACTTGTTCCAGAAGCAGAAATTGCAACCACTAATGAATTAGCAGGAAACTCTTGTGGGGTTAGCGCACTGGCAATTTCAGCAAAGGCAAGAAAACCTTTACTTCTTAACTGTCTTGCCACATCTTGGGCGGCGTAAAAACTTGAACCCATGCCCACAAAATAGATTGGCTGATTCTTTTCAATTACTGGTAATTTCCAAATCTTTTCTTTACTCGTATCAACAATCACATTTGGAATTTGTAATAAATCAGCACTAAATCCCGCCACATTTGTCTCAGCCATCTTCCTATCCTAATTCTTGTTGTAATGAAATAACGGGAGCATAAATCCATCTGGGCAAATACTTTTGAGCATAAATTATTTCAAATAAATACTGTCGAAGGCTCAAGTATTCAACCAAAGCTAAATCCAGAGGAATTAGACCTAATGCTTGAGCCTGATTTTGATAACTCATCAAAAATGAGTCTTGGGCTGATTTGACTACATCATTTAGTTGCCCATACTCCAATTTATTAATTCTTTCCCCCACCCGAGCCGCTAAAGAAATAGAGGTCAAAAAATGGGCTACATCACTTTCAATTGGTGCACCACCATTTTTCGTTTCTGCCTGTAAAACTGGAGATCCATCAAAATCAATAATTATATAATTTTCTTTTACTTTTAGAATTTGTCCAACATGAAAATCGCCATGGGTCATTTGATTATTCTTATTAGAAAAACTTAAACTATCTTTTTTTTGTTTCAATTTAGCGAAGTATTTACTTGACAATTCTTGCCACAAACCAAATACTTCATCAGGGTCAGGATAGCCCTGAAAATCATAATTATCTGGTTTCTTGTAATCGTAAGCTAAATCATTTATTAATTTCTCACTAACTTCTAAATAGTTTATGTTTTCATCAATAGCAATAGATTTTAAATCTCTATGCATTTCAGCACAAATCTGTCCTAATTGGTTAATCCAATAAAGATCATTACTAACAAGTTTTTGAGGTGCCCAAGTCCAACCATCAGTTGAATCCCCAATGAATTCATAAACTGTTATGAATTCAACAGATTTACCAAAAACTTCAAGTTCAACGTGACCAAAATATTTTGGTGTGTTTTCGAACCTGGCTTTAGCTAAGGTAGATAAAACTCTGATACTTCTATTTGTTAAATCTAATTTCTTTCTTATTTTAACTAAATAGTTTCCGTATCTATAACTTGAATTACTTTGATCAACCTCAATGTATTCAGGCTCTTCATCCCCAACAATGATTTTGTTTACACTTTGACTTTTAAATCCTGGAATATCTTGCTTACTATTGATTAGCCCAACAACCCATTTCACCAAGCCAGATAAATCCTCGGGTTCAAATTTCAAAGCTAAATCAGGAGTGTGCGTAATGCGAACTTCTTTGCCCGCACCCAGATCGATATTGGCCATGCCCCCCATCTTGCCCCTTATTCACATAACAAATTGATACTGATCTCCCGATTGCCTTGCAAAACAATTAAGGGAACTGACAGACTCGATCCAGCAATAAGCCGGGATAAGAAAAAGTCCCGGAAGACCAATTGGAGGAAATTTAGATGACCAAAGTGGGAAAATATAAGTTTTCCGCAGCTGTTGTTGCAGCCGGTGCGTTACTACTTTCTGCCTGTGGCGGTTCAAGTAATAATGCAACATCAGCATCAGTAGATCCAAATGTTGACATCACAACACAAAAATTAGTCATTTCTAACTGGGCAGGTTATTACCCTGAAGATTTACCTGCAAAAGTTAAAGCGGCAATAGGTGTTGATATTACAATTACAAATCACGCAACAAATGAAGAAGTCATGGGTAAATTAACTGCCTCTGATGATTCAGGTGTTGACATTGCATTTGTTAGTGGTCAATATGCGCAAGCTCTAGCTTCAGCAGGAAAGATTGTTAATTTCGATAAATCAGCCATTCCAAACTTGGCAAATCTTTATCCAGAAGTTGCAGATCTTGCATATGACAAGGGAACAAATTATTCAGCGCCATATGCATGGGGAACAACTGGTATTTGTTATCGATCAGATTTAATCGACTTCACCCCAGATTCATGGAATGACCTTTTGAATCCAAAAGATTCAGTTAAAGGAAAAACAACCATGCTTGCAACTGAACGCTGGTTAGCGCTTCCTGCGATGAAACTACTTGGTTATTCAATGAATACAACCAATGCAGATGAAATTGCTAAAGCAAAAGAGCAATTAGTGAAAACTAAACCAACATTGCTTGCTTATGATGACACCGCTTTTTACACCAAATTAGTTTCTGGTGAAGCAGTGTTAACAGAAGCATGGGATGGCTGGTGCAACTACGGTATTGCTGAAAACCCAAATATTAAATTCGTAATTCCTAAAGAAGGAAGCGATCTTTGGGCAGACACAATGGTGGTCTTGTCTTCTAGCAAAAACAAAGAAGCAGCTCACGCATTTATTAACTACATCTTGCAACCAGATGTTCATGCATGGGTAGCTAATAACATCCTTTACAAAGTTCCAAACAAAGCAGCAACAGAAAGCTTGGATCCAGCACTTGCAACCTCATATCCAAATATGGGATTAACACCTGCTGAATTGCTAAAGGGTGAAGTAGTTCTTGATTTGGGTACAGACTCCAAGTTGTACACAGATCTAGCAACTGCAGTTACTTCAAGTTAATTAGTTAGGTAACCGATTGGTTAAAAGTGGCGGGAGTAAACACTCCCGCCATCTCGGTTGGGCTTGGGCGTCTCCTGGTCTCATTTTCTTAACATTATTCGCCGCAATACCTGTTATTTCTATGTTATTTATGTCTGTTTTGACTGCTGGACGATTTGGTGGAGTAACTACTCCATTAAATTTCGATAATTTTAGTCGTGCCACAGATTCTATATTTGTTCAAGTAATTTTAAATTCTTTACTAATCGCTGGCGCCACAGCTATTTTATCTTTATTAATTGGATTTCCCACAGCTTTATTTATTTCAAGACTTTCACGAAAATGGCAAATTATTTTAATTGTTGCAATTATTTTGCCTTATTGGACAAACTTTCTAGTAAGAACTTATGCCTGGTTAGTGTTACTGAATAATGAAGGAATAATTAATAAGTTCTTAAGAAATATCGGACTCATTGACAAACCAATTGAAATGCTTTATACCCCAGGAGCAGTAATAGTGGGTATGACTTATTTATATTTACCCTTAATGATTTTGCCTATTTATGCCGCTTTAGAAAAAATAGATAAGAATCTAACCGAAGCAGCTTATGATTTAGGTTCAAGTGCTTGGAAGTCTTTACGAACTGTGTCAATTCCACTTGCAATGCCTGGAATCTTAATTGGTTTGATATTTGTTTTTGTGCCAAGTTTAGGAAATTTCGTAGTTCCAGAATTACTCGGTGGCGGAAAAACTGTCATGATTGGGAATTTAGTTAGAGACCAATTTCTTAAAGCGCGTGACTGGCCATTCGGGGCAACATTTGCGTTGATTTTAACTTTGATTTTGGTTATTTTGATTTCTCTTCAAAGTTATGTAAGCAAGAGAGTTAACGTTAATGCCTAAAAAAATAAATTTATCTTTAATCATCACTTTAGTTGTTTTAGTCTTCTTATATTTACCAATAATGGCTGTAGTTGGTTTATCTTTCAACACCAGCAGTAACTCTCTGATCTGGAAAGGATTTGGTTTTGATTGGTATCAAAATATTTGGACAAATGAACCAATTATCAGTAGTTTTCAAAGAACTATTTTTGTTGCCTTAGTAACTACGTTTTTTTCACTACTAATTGGAACCACAATCTCTATTGGTTTAAATAAAATGAAGGCGGGTGGGTTTTTGCGAACTTTTTCAACAGCTCCTGCCATTGTGCCTGACTTAGTTTTAGCAATTGGACTTCTTACAACTTTCTCTACTATTTCACTGTCGTTGAATTTAAGAACCGTAATAATTTCCCATACAGTTTTTTGCACAGCTTTTGTGGTCGCAATTGTGCTTGCCCGCATAGGTTTAATGGATCCCTCGATTGAAGAAGCTTCTACTGACCTAGGTGCTGGACCATTTAAAACACTTTTCAAAGTGACAATTCCTCAATTAATGCCAGCACTTATTGCAGGTGCTGTTCTTTCCTTTACTCTTTCTATGGATGAATTCGTGATTGCTTTCTTCACAAACGGTCCAGAAACCCCAACACTTCCTATGGTTATTTACTCCATGATTAGATTTGGGGTAACTCCAGAAATAAACGTATTAGGTACTTTGTTACTCGCAATTAGTTTCGTGGGAGTTATTCTTGCCCAAAGAATTGGAAAGGTTGCAGATTCAATATGAGTGAAGACCTACTCAAAGTTAGAAACCTAACCAAGAAATTCGGAACGATTACGGCATTAAACAATGTTTCCTTGGAAATAAAAAATAATGAAATGTTTGCACTTCTTGGCCCATCTGGTTGCGGCAAAACAACACTTTTAAGAATTATTGCAGGATTTGAATACCCAGATTCTGGCCAAGTATTAATAAATGATTCTGATTTATTAAGTATTCCAACCAGGACTAGGCCAGTAAATTTAATGTTTCAATCCTACGCACTGTTTCCACATATGGATATCTTTTCAAATATCTCCTATGGTTTAACAAATACCTCCTTAACAAAAGAAGAGATCAATAATCAAACAAATGAAATTATTGAAAAAATTGGTTTGGGTGAACACGTAAAGAAGAAACCAAATCAGTTATCTGGTGGTCAGCAACAAAGAGTTGCGCTGGCCAGAGCAATTGCTCGAAAACCTAAAATTTTATTGCTAGATGAACCTTTAAGTGCCTTGGATAAAAAAATTAGACAAGAAATGCAAGTTGAACTAAAAAGGATACAACATGAATTTGGAATAACTTTTATTATTGTTACTCATGATCAAGATGAAGCAATTTCTCTTGCCAATAGAATTGCTGTTTTTGATAAGGGTGAAATAAAACAAATATCAACTCCTCAAGAACTTTACGAAAATCCCACAAACGAATTTGTGGCCAATTTCATAGGTGAGGGCAATATTCTTAAAGCAACCTCAACAAACTCTGGGTTTGAACACCCTTGCCTAGGAAAGGTCAATATTTCGCATTCTATGGGTGCAGGAAAATCTGTCACAATTTTGATCAGACCAGAAAGCATTATTTTGAGCCCAGCCACAACTGGGGCAGGCCAAATCACTGATGCGGTCTTTGCTGGAGCCAAGAAAAACATCACCATCAAATTGACCACTAATGAAATCGTGAGAGTTTACGCAGATAAATCTGCCAACCTTGAAGTGGGAAGCCACGTGAACCTATCATTTAATCCACAAGACGTCAGAGTTTTTTAAACAAGAGGAGAAATAAGATGAGTGGAAAAACAATTCTGTTCTGGCCAGAATCAGCATATGGACCAACCAATAACTGTATTGGAATTGGCAATGTTTTAAAAAACCGTGGACATAATGTTGTTTTTGCTGCTGAATCTTCATGGGGTGGCAAGTTATCCCCCCTGGGATTCAAAGAAGAACTAGTTGATTTATCTGCACCTCCGGAAAACCCTGATGCTCAAAGTGTGGGCCAATTCTGGAAAGACTTTATTAGAGACACTTCCCCTGAATTTAAAAAACCAACTGTTGAACAATTAGATACGTTCATTACTCCAACAAGACAAGCTTTGATTGATGGAGCTATTTATTGCGAACCAAGATTAAAAGAAATTATTGCCAAACATAAACCAGATGTAATCATAGAAGATAACGTCGTTTGTTTTACTGCCACTGTTACAGCTGGAGTTCCTTTTGTTCGCGTAGTTTCATGTAATCCACTTGAAATACTGGGAGATAAAATTGCTCCACCATTTTCAGGTTTAGCAGAAAACGATCCATCATCTTGGGCAAGTTATAACCAGGCTTATGAAAAAACTCAAAGACCAATGTGGGAAAAATTCAATTCTTGGGTAGTTTCCCAAGGTGCTCCTGCGTTGCCAGATTTGGACTTTATTCATACTTCAAAAGACTTAAATATGTATGTGTATCCAACTGAACTTGATTACACAGATAAAAGACCTTTAGGAAACAATTGGCACCGAATTGATTCCAGTGTGCGTTCCACAGATGCAGCATTTGAGCTACCAAGTGAAGTTGCAAATAGGCCAGCTGATTCTAAATTAATTTATCTATCTCTTGGTTCATTGGGATCTGCTGATGTTGACTTGATGAAACGCTTAATTGCAATCTTAGGTAAGACAAAGCACAAATTCATTGTTTCCAAAGGTCCACAAGCAAGTGAATTTGAATTAGCTTCAAATATGATTGGTGCAGAATTCTTGCCGCAAATTTCAATTATTCCTAAAGTTGACTTAGTTATTACCCATGGTGGTAATAACACAACAACAGAATCTGTTCATTTTGGTAAACCAATGATTGTTTTGCCATTGTTCTGGGATCAATATGACAATGCTCAAAGAGTTCATGAAAAAGGTCATGGCATAAGACTTGCTACCTATCACTTTAAAGACGAAGAATTAACAGGTGCCATTGAAAAACTACTAAATGATTCTTCTCTTCTTACAAAACTCTCTAAAATAGGTGAACAGGTTAGATCAAGAAAAGGTATCGAAGAAGCAGCGACTAAAATTGAAGCTCTAATTAAATAGTGAAAAGAGCTATTTTAAACCCGGCAACGGGAGCCGTAATCAAAGAAATTAATGATTCGACTGCGCAAGAAATAGAAGAAGCACTCGATAGTGCTGCAACGGCTTTTCCTGTTTGGGCTGAACTAATTCCTAGTGAACGAATGAAAAGACTTCTTGATTTTGCAGATTTGTTAGAAAAATATGCAGATGAAATATGTGAGCTAGAAGTTTCTGAGACCGGAAAACCCTGGAGCACTATGCGTGATGGAGAATTTCCTTTTGGAATTGATAACTTAAGATTTTTTGCAGGTGCTGCAAGATCATTAGATGGCACGGGTGCAGGTTCTTTTAATCATGGTTACACCTCAGTTTTAGTAAAAAAACCAGTTGGAGTAGTTGCTTCAATTGCACCGTGGAATTTTCCATTCATCATGGCTATATGGAAAATTGGCCCAGCACTTGCTGCTGGAAATACAGTTATTATCAAACCTGCTCCACAAACTCCATCTTCTACCATAAAAATTGTTGATTTAGCGAAAGAAATATTTCCTAAGGGTTGTCTGAATGTTGTCTTAGGTGATGGTGAAGTAGCTCAACAATTAGTTTTAGATAAACGAATTTCAATGATAAGTATTACCGGATCTAGTGACTCAGGTAAGAAAGTGATGAAATCAGCTAGTGAAAATGTTAAACGAGTTCATCTTGAATTAGGCGGAAAAGCTCCTGTGATTGTGAGAGCTGATGCTAATTTAAACCAAGTTGCACAAGCCATTTCTCTTGCTTGCACCTATAACTCAGGTCAAGATTGCACAGCTGCTACCAGAATTTATGCCCATCAATCTATTGCAAATGAATTAGCTGAAAAAATGAAAGAAAAAATGGAATCTATTCGATTTGGTGATCCAAAGGCTACTTCGACAGATATTGGCCCACTGATTTCAGAAAAACATAGAGAACTTGTTCACCAAAAAGTTACCCTTGCCATAAAAGATGGGGCAACACTATTAACTGGTGGGAAAATCATTGATGGTAAGGGGTTTTTCTATCCACCAACATTATTAACTAATGTTAAACAAAATAACTCAATAATTGCAACAGAAGTTTTTGGGCCAGTTATAACTATTACCTCAATTAAAGATGATGATGAAGCAATTTTATTAGCCAATGACAGTGAATATGGGTTAGCTTCTTCAATTTGGACCACAGACGTTGGTAAAGCACTGGAACTTTCTAAAAAAATTCAGGCAGGAGTCACTTGGATAAATGATCATTTACCAATAGTTTCTGAAGCCCCGCATGGTGGAATTAAAGGTAGTGGTTTTGGTAAAGACATGAGCCAAGAATCAGTTTTGGAATACACCACAACTCATCACATTATGATTAAACATGGACAACACGAATTAAAAGAGGGCTTTAGACCAGTTTAATTAATAAATTGAACTTATTTATTAAATAACGGTTTCAGGTGATTATTTAGGAAAACACCCTTAGGATCAAAATCTTTTCTTATTTTTATAAATTTTTCAGCTTTTGGATAACGGTCATGAAGTTGCTGTTTTGTTAAGAAATGTAATTTTCCCCAGTGAACTCTGGCATGGTATCGACCAAGAATGCGATCAACTTCTCTTAAATAAGACCAATAATCTACTCCAGGCATTCCTGAGACTGATACCACAAGTGTGTCTTGCTTGTAGTTAGAAGATAAGAAACCATCTTCAGATCCACAAGTTCTTATCTCTAAAGGAAAAATGCTCAACGGCAAATTTCTTAACATGTATTCGCGCATTTCATTAATACAATCAATTGCTCTTTCTAGTGGAATAAAATATTCAAGTTCATGAAAATTTGGTGAGTAAATCATTGGGTAAATCTTGTAGGCTTTATCTATTCTTCGTTTAGGTATATCTGATACTTGTTCTGAATCCCGTGCTTCATTAAAAACTTTTACATGACAGGTGTCAGTTGCTTTCTCCCCTGGAGGAAGCTCAATATTATAAAGTGCTGCAGATTCTTCACTAGGAAACCAGAAAAAAGAAAAATTCCTGTTCTTTTTAACTCTTTCGTGAAAGTTTCTAATTACATCAGAAAAAGGTTCATGATCAATATGTTCGCGTAATTTATATTTTTTGGTAACTTGCAATTCCATTCCCACCATCACACCTAACATGCCCACAGATACTTGAGCTGCATGTAATAAATCAGGAGTTTTTTCAGTTATTTCAACTACCTCACCAGTACCAGTAACAATTCGACAAGATCTTAAAAACGAAGAAAAACTTCCAAATTCAGTTCCAGAACCATGTGTTCCAGTTGAAATTGCACCAGCAATTCTTTGCGCATCAATATCGCCTTGATTTCTTAGTGCTAAACCCTTGTCCCACAAGGGTTCACCTAACGCACTAATTGGTGTACCTGAACCAACAAAAGCTCTTTGTTTATATGGGTCAACAGCTTTAATGCCACTTATTTTTTCTAAATCGAGAAGTAATCCATCTGTTTCAACAATTGGGGTAAAAGAATGCCCAGTAGCCATAACTCTTATTTTTTGTTTTTTCTCTAGTGCTTTCTTAACTGCTTTTACAACTTCTTTTTCATTTTTGGGTTGAGCAAAACTGGCATATTTAAAAGATTGATTTCCAACCCAATTTGTCCATTTACCAGCCATAAGTAGAACCTACCAATAAATTATTCAAATCAAAAGGGTATTTATATTAATTTGAGTTCTATTTAAAAGTTTGTTTTAAAACTCTTGGTTATTTAAGTGTTTTTTTATCAATTCCAGAGTCACATTGACTCCATCGTCTTTGATCATTTCCTGGGAAATATTTTGAACTTTATCCTTGTACTTTTCTGTTTCCTTAATCCTATTTATTAAGTTAGCTTTATTGAATTTTCGTAATGGCAACGACTTAGGTCCAAGTCCTAATCTATGCAATCTATCTGCCCACCAAGGTTGATCAACTATGAAAGGAACAATTATTGAAGGGGTTCCAGCACGTAGTGCTGCATGAACAGTCCCAACTCCGCCGTGGTGAATTATTGCTTTAACTTTTGGAAAGAGTTTGGTATGCGAAACACTTTCCACGAACTTCACAAAATCAGCTTGTTCGTATTCAGCTGGGATTTCTAATCCTCCCCAACCCTTAGAAAGCACAACTTGTAATCCCAAATCCTCGCAAGCTTGAATTATTGTTCGTGCTAACTTTTCGGGTTGGCCTTTTTTCATGGAACCAAAACCTGCATAAATGGTTGGCTTCTTATTAACAAATTCTGAAATTTCAGAACTTAATTCTTCTTCTTTTTGTTGGTGCCAAGGTCCAACAACATAGGAATTATCAGGCCAATCTTTAGGTCTTTTCAATAGCGCAGGACTCACAAGCGACACAGCTAGATCATGGTTTCTATTTATTACATTTAATTTTTTTGCTAATTTGTTTGTTTCTAAAAAGAATAGTTTTTCAGCTAACTTAATTCCCTTATAGGTTAATTTGTTCAAAAATTTTAAATCTGATGTCCACAAACCTGCTGATGCAAACTCCCTAGTTGGAGAAAGAACTGGAATTATCTCAACCAAAACACTAAGTGCCTTTAGATATTTTGCTGTTATTGGTGCAGTTAAGGCGGTTGGATGATAAAACACCACATCTGGTTTTATTTCGAGTATTTGTTGAGAAATTACTTCCAAGATTTTTACAATCATAGGTCTTACATTTGGTAGAAAATCTAGCGAATTTTTGATAACAGAAACCCCATTAGTGTCTACAAATTGTTTAATTGTTCCGGGTAAAACTAAAGTTGTAAAATTCTCATTCTTTGCCTCGGTGACAAATTCTTCTGTCACTGCCAAATAAACATCATGACCTTTACTTGCAGCTATTTTTGAAAACGCCAAAAAGGGTTCAAAATCCCCACGGCTACCGGTGGTTACTAAATATATTTTCAATCAATTTTCCCCATCGTTTTCGTTATACTTTTTGCTTGCCGAGATTACTACACCACACTATGCTCCAACGATTTTCAACGTCTAAAGTGATGTATGTTACAAATTTAATTCTCTAGTCATTCAAATCAAACAGTTTTTAACCTTTGAAAATAGAGAGTCTATTTTTGTGAGTTAATGAGAGATAATTAAGTCTCTACAAATGCAGGTCTTTACTTTCTCTGTTTAAACCTATTAGGATAAGAAGTACTTTTAATGTAAGGAGTCTGATTTGTTAGTTGACGGGATAATTAATGGTCAGCTTGCCTCTTTATTGGCGCGATTTAGGCACGTTAATTCAATTGCGGTTGTCGACGGACCATTTCCAACATATAAAAATATTGAAACGGTTGACTTAGCGGTGAATCTTGGGTTTCCAAAGATTCCAGATATTCTGAAAATTTTGTTACCCAAGTTAGTCGTCTCAAATTATCTGTTAGCAGAAGAATTTTATTCCAAAGTTGACCCTAAAGTAGTAGATCAGTACCTGAGTGTCTTAAAAGATATCAAACAAATTCAAATCCCCCATGAACAATTCAAATTAAAAGTTGGAGAAACTTTAGGCATTATTCACACTGGTGACGACGTCCCCTACAGCAGCGTTATTTTAAATTCCGGTTGAAATTAGGGTTATTATTTCTTCTTTTGTTGGTATCGAACTTTGAGCACCTTGTCGACCCACTGATTGAGTTGCGATTTTTGAAGCAAGTTCTGCTGCAATAAACGGACTGTATTTTTGCGTCAATAGAGCAGAAAAGGATCCAACAAATACGTCGCCTGCAGCGGTTGTATCGACTACCTTTATCTTATTTGCTTTTATTTCATGAAAACTTCCATCCTTAAGGCATATCTTTATTCCATTTTCTCCTAACGTCACAACTAAATTTAGGTTCAAGTGGTTAGCTAAAAACTTTATCTCGGACTCATCAGGATATTTATTTTCTGGGTGAATAATTAAAAATTCTGTTTCATTTGGAATTAACCAATCTGTATTTAGAAGTAATTCGGGCGAAATTTTTCGTGCTGGTGCTGGATTTAATACTGTCATTATATTTAACTTTCGGGCTTCTTTAAAACTTTCAATTATTACTTTCTCTGGAATTTCAAATTGAGCAACTATCGTATAAAGATTAGGAATTTGTTTAATAGCAGATATAATTTGTGAAGAATCAATTAGGTAGTTTGATCCAGGTACAACAACAATTTGATTCTGACCTTTTTCATCAACAACTATAATTGCTACGCCACCCTCACCTTCAACTCGTTGAATATATTCAATATTTAGTTGTTCTTTCGTAAAATGATTCACCATATTGTCAGATAAATAATCGTCTCCTAGACAGGAAATAAAATAAGTGTTAATGCTGAATCGATTAGCTGTAATTGCTTGATTTGCACCTTTTCCCCCAAAAAAAGTTGCAAAGCGTTTGCCTTCGACTGTTTCGCCAGGGGTAGGGAAATTTGCTAGATATGTGACCATATCTGTATTTGAACTTCCAATCACCAACAAAGACTCCAAATTATCCTCCTTTAAATACTGTATAAGAATCTCAAGTGCAATTACGCACTACCAATCAGCAATCTAAAATAAACGCCCTTGACTTGATAAGAGTTAGATGGGATTCTTTGCATGACAAGTTTATGCAGAGGTGAATAAATATTCAGTATGAACGAAACAATTAAAAATTGGACGTCGCTTGACACTGAAAATCAAAAAAAATCTTGTCCAGATTTTGAACTACCAGATAAATTTTCAGAACTAGCCCGACTGAAAACTCTAGACATAATTGAAAAAATAAAAAAGAATAAAATTACCATTAAAGTTTTACTTGCTGGTGCCGCAGGTTCGAAGAATGATTTTTTGCTGCAATCTAAAAGTAATTATTCCCAAATCCCAATCAAAAGGTCTCAAATCTCAAAATTATCTACTCAAGGTGTAGCTTATATTTCAGGAGTTCATTTGAAATATTTTAATTTAGATGACATTACAAATTTTAAGTTTTACCACAAATATTTTTATCCTAAAAATTTAAATAAAAAAATACAACAATATATACCAGACTGGAATTATCCCTCACAGAAATTAGTCGATAATGAATGATTTTAAAGTGAATTACTCCTCAGAAAAATTCAATCAAATTAGATTTATAACTAAAATTGCAAAGCTATATTATGAAGAACATTTAAGCCAACCAGAAATAGCAAAAAAAATGCATATTTCACAAGCAAGAGTATCCAGACTTATTGCTTCATCAATTAAACTAGGAATAGTCAAAACTATTGTCGCCCCTCCGCCAGGAATGTGGGTTGAATTAGAAAGAGAAATTGAGGACAAGTATCAACTTGACGAAGTAATTATTGCAGAATCTGATGACCTATATTTATTAAATAATTTAGGATCTGTCGCAAGTCATTATTTGGAAAAGACTTTAATGAGTAACGAGATATTGGGTATTTCTTCATGGAGTAGCAGTCTTCTATACACAATAGACAGCATGAAAATGCAAAAAAGAAAAATTGCTGATTTTGTAGTGCAAACAATAGGTGGTCTGGGTGCTGGGTCTGGTCAAATGCAGGCCAACAGAATGATGAGTCGCCTAGCAGAAGTCACGGGAGCAACTCCAATCTATATTCCCGCCCCCGGAATAGTTAAAACCGAAGAAATTAAATTATCTCTTTTTGAAGAAAATGCCCTCCAAGAAGCTTTATCAAAATGGTCAAAATTAACAACTGTCTTACATGGCATTGGTTCACTAAAACCAACTCCTTTACTTTCGGCTAGCGGAAATACTTTTTCTGAGCAAGAGGTAAAAAATTTAAAAAATAAAGGCGCAGTTGGTCACGTTTGTTTAAGATACTTTGACGCTGATGGAATTTACATCAATTCTGAGATAAATCAAAGAATTATAGGAATTTCCTCAAAGGAACTAAAACAAGTTCCCCGGAGTATTGGAATCGCTGCTGGAATAGATAAAATTCACGCAATTCGTGGCGCAATTAAGGGTAAGTGGATTAATGTATTAATTACTGATTCTAATGTTGGCGTAAGTCTTATGAATGAGGGAAAGTAATATAGGTAATTTAAGTTCTGGGAACAGGAATTTGGGCTTTTGAGCAATTCGTCGGTAGGCATGCATTAGATCGTTACAGAGATCCAAGAACGGTCCCATTTTATTAAACCAATTCCCATTCAGAGAAAATTCGGTCAAAGCGATGGCTCGAAGCATTAAAACCATAAATCTCTTAAATGAGGTTTGTGATTAGTTGGAGCCGACCGCATTACGAGAAGCCTAATAATCACAAGATGCCTTGAGTGCCCAATTGTATATTGGGATCAAAATTCTAATTCATTAAAACGGCAACAATCCTCCCCTAACTGATTAGATTATCGTTTATGCATAATTATTCAGTAACTGTAACCTTTTTGTGACTTTCGAGTCTTGCCGTCGTACACGCTTTGGACATACCTTTATCCCTACACAAACTATGAATTTAACTCCCATGGAGCGACTGCATTGATTTTCAAGCTAAGAGACACCCCAGAAATTCGCTCCTATTTATTCATATCAGCGTTAACAATTTTCTCGGCAATATTTATTTTTTCAAACACCACATTTAGAGGCGCCCAAGAGGTAGAAGATGCAGCGCCTAAATCTTTAGATCTTTCAGCATATGTGCAAGAGCAACTCCCAAAAATTACTCAAGAAATATCTGAAACTGCAATTGAAATGTCAGTAATTTCATTATCAATTGCAGAAAAAGGTGTAGTTGAAACAGGAAAAGAACTAGGGCGGGATTTGGGAAATAATTCATTTGTTTTTCCTGTCAAAACCACGGCAAAGGTAGCATCTTATGATGAAAATTTTATAATCCTCGAAATCGAAGGGTCTGCAAAGGGAGATGTATTCAACATCCCTATTGGGTTGGCACTTTCAGGTAACCCAGTCCGCGATGTAACTGGAAAAATTAAGTTTGGAGATTTCTTTGATCAGACTGAATATCAAGCGGCAGCCAACGCTTTCAAGGATTTAATTAGAGAAACAATAATAAGTAAGCTTGATCCACCATCTTTAGTAGGAAAGACAATTACTGTTTATGGGGCTTGGAACAATGGACCACTTGAAAAAATATATAACATTATTCCTACATCTATAACAATTTCAGAGGCTGTAGATGAATAAAAAAAGTTCAATTTCAAAAGAATTTGCAATTAAAGCCGTCAATGTTTCAAAATTTTATGGTGTCACACACGCTCTAAAAAATGTTACATTTCAAGCCGAGGCTGGAAAAGTAACTGTGCTTTTTGGAGAAAATGGTGCTGGAAAATCT
>SXGQ01511177.1_pt1 | contig 19172 bp, 15 predicted proteins | sample 3178371 | NCBI WGS metagenome assembly SXGQ01 (sample SAMN11356859, study PRJNA531348) | freshwater metagenome | isolation source: freshwater sample F1-20 | place: China: Fuxian Lake, Yuxi | collected 2017-12-25 | reverse complement strand
GTAGCCGATGTAGACCTCGACCACGTTCGGGTCGCCCTCGAAGTCCTCACCCCACACCTGCTCGAGCAGGTCCTGCTTGTCGATGACCTGACCCGGCCGTCGCATGAGCCGCTCGAGCAGCTCGTACTCCCGGGTCGTCAACGAGATGAGGGTCTCGCCCCGGTGGCAGGTCCGCGAGATCGGGTCGAGCATCAGGTCGCCGATCACCAACGGCTGCCCTCGGCCGTCGGTCGAGCGTCGCAGCAGCGCCCGGATCCGAGCGACGAGCACCACGAAGCTGAAGGGCTTGGACAGGAAGTCGTCGGCACCGGTGTCGAGGGCCTCGGCCTCGTCGTACTCGCCGTCCTTCGCCGTGAGCATCAGGATGGGCGTGCCCACCCCCTCGTCGCGCAGGGTCTGGCAGACCCGGTAGCCGTTCATGCCCGGCAACATGATGTCCAGGACGATCGCGTCGATGTCCTCGCTGCGGGCCTGCTCCAGGCCGGTCAGCCCGTCGTGGGCGATGGCGACCTCGAAGCCCTCGGCGGTCAGGCCCCGGGCGACACCGTCGGCGAGCGCCTCCTCGTCCTCCACGATCAGGATCCGGGCTTCGGGGGCGTCGGCCATGCTGATGGTGCTCCTGTCGGGTTCGTGGTCCGGTGACGATCGGCGTTCCGCTCGTCGGAACGGCGACCCGTCCAGTCTCTCAGGTTCGGCTCCCCGGCGGCAGCCCCCTCTGAGAATCCGGCCAGTGCAAGCCAGCCACGGTCAATCCCAGGTGGCCTCCAGCCACCATGTCCCCGACTCGAGGGTGAGCAGGTGCGCGGCCTCCGGCGACGGGTCACCCTCCGGGGCGCCCACCACGACCTGGATCCGGGCCCGACGGCGATGCGCGGTGGCGTCCCACCAGCGCTCGTCGCTGCACCACGGGCCGGCCCACGAACGCACCACCACCCACGCCCGGCCGTCCAGACGGCAACGGGTCGGCATGGAACTCAGGTGGCCGCGCCCGCTGACCCGGACCGGGAGACCGTCCGCCCCGAGCACCTCCACCTCCCGGGGCGTCGACCAGATCCGACTGGGCGACGGCGACGGCAGCGATCCCGGCCAGGGGGCGACCGGCGGCCCGGCCCGCCCGGAGAGGTCGACCCCCTCCAACGGAACCACGCGGACCCGCTCGCCCGGTGATCGACCCCCCGCCCACTCCGGGACCAGCACGGCGTCCACCCCCAGCTGGCCCTGGAGCCGGGCCAGCGCCCGCAGGGCCCGCTCGGTGGAGTCGTCGGAGCCTCCCCAGAGCCCGAGTTGGCGACCGGCGTCCGCCACCACCTGGTCGGGGACGAGACCGATGCGACAGACGCCGCCCTCGGACAGGCCGGACCGCTGCCGGAATCGGAGCCACCCGTCGAGCTGCCACCGAATCCGCTGGGCGATCGCCGAGGGGGTGAGCACCCCCTCGTGCCGCCAGAGCCGCTCGAGCTGCTCGCCGTCGACGGTCTCGACCCGCACCAGCACACGGGTGCAGGCCAACCCCCGCCCACCCAGCCGGTCGTCGAGCTGGTCGGCGAGCACCTTGGCGACGAACGCAACCCGGTCCACCCGGTCCGCCGGAGGGTCCACGTCACCGACGACCGACAGGTCCACCGGTGCCTCGACCACGTCGGCCGGCACCGTCTCACGACCGGTCGCCACCTGGTGGGCGGCCCGACCGAGACCACCGAACCGGGCCGAGACGTCGGGCGCCGGGAGCGCAGCCAGGTGGCCGACCGTCCGGATGCCGAGCCGACGGAGCAGGTCGGCGAAGCGCTCGCCGCCCGGTGTCCCGCCGGACGTGACCCCGACCCGGCCCGCCAGCGCATCGGGGTCCAGCACCCCCTCCAGGACCCGAACGGGCAGCGGGGCGAGGTGGTCGGCCGTCGCCCCGGGGGGCACCACGACCGGCTCGCCGGAGCGGGCCGCCTCCACCGCCACGATCTGGGCGGCCCGTGGACCGTCGGCGACACCGACCCCCACCCGGACGTCCATGTCCACGTCGAGGGCACTCCGGACCCGATCCAGGACGAGCCGGCTCAACGCGCGATCCCCACCGTGGTAGCGGGACGGCCCACGGGTCGGCACCACGCAGCGGCCGGCCCGGACCACCTCCACCCGGGGCGCCAGGTCCTCCAGCGCCTGCAGCGCCGGCTCGAAGGAGCGGGCGTCACGGGCGTCGTCGTGGGCGTGCAGCTCGAGGGAGGGGCACCTGGACTGGGCCTCACGACGCCGGAGCCCGGGCACCACCCCCTGACTCCGGGCGGCGGCGGACGCCGCCACGATCCGGTTGGCCCGCAGCACCGCGACCGGGACGTCCGCCGGCCGGCCCAGCGCCACGGCGGGGAAGTCCGCGACCTCCACGGCCAGCGACCGCAGCGACGAGGTACCCACCGATCGATGCCGCCGCTCAGGCCGACCGGACCCGGAACGGCACGACCCGGTCCGAACCGACCGGAACGGGCGATGCCACCTCGGTCCCGGACCCGGGCGCACCGGCCGAAGCGGATGCCGCAACCCCGGTCGGACCGGGCAGCAGCAGCTCCACCCGCCGGGAGCGGTCCACCCCGTGACGACCCGAGGCCACCACGGTGATCGCCCGTGACCGCAGCGCCCCCCACCCCCGACCCGCCCCGTCCCAACGTCCGGAGGTCCGGGCGTCCACGTGGAGACGCAGGTCCACCCCGGGCCACGCCCGGGCGTCCGGGGCGTCGTCCAGGGCCACCACGACCGCCCCGCGCTCCCGGGCACGGGCGGCGAGCCGGGACACCTCACGCCGGCCGGGACGGTGGTCGGGACCGCAGAGCACCACGTCGAACCCGTCCACGAGCGTGGCGGCGACCGTCGCCCAGTCCGGGCCATCGGCGCGGACCACCGCCACGCGGGACAGGTCGACACCGAGCTCGGCCGCCGCCGCCCAACCCAACGAGGACACCGACACGCAACCGACCCAGGACCCGCACCGGCTGGGTCCGGCCACCACCGCCATGGCCAGCGAGGTGGCCCCGGCGCCGCCGCCCACCCAGACGGTCGTGCCCCGCTGCAACGCCCCGAGGGGCAGCAGCTCCCGCACGGGCGGGTCCACCTCGAGGGTCCGCTCGTGCGCGCCCACGACCGGCTGGACCTGCTCGATCAGCTCACGCAGGGCTGCGAGTCGTTCCGGACGCTCGACGCTCACAGGGAGCAGTATCGAACACCTGTTCGGTCACCCGCAAGTGGGTGCCGGTCTCCCGGGTGGCTCAGTCGGCCTCGGCCGCAGCGCCGAACGACTCGGGCGTCGGCACCTCGACCCCGGGCCGGTAGTACGTGTAGAGGTCGCCGATGATCTCGGCGATGCCGGAGGTGTCGTCGGCGCCCTTCGACAGGTCGAGCGTGATGACGTTCGAGTTCACGTGGATCCGGTCGATGCCGCCACGCTCGAAGAGACGGCGGGCGAGCACGTCCGGCGGACGGTCCCCCACCACCGGCAGGTCACTGCGGTAGCGCTCGTGCCCGGTTCCGGTGAGCACCCGGTTGATCTCGAACCGCACCACTCCCGGCCGGCTCGAACGCTTCTCGATGACGGAGACAGGCTGACCCACGGGTGCGGATGCTACCGCCCGGCCACTCGCGGACCCACCATCGGGACGCGGCTGGCGATCGCCCGCCCCGGCGAGCAGCATGAGTCGGTGACCGTCGAGCCGCCTTCCCCGCCGGAGTCCCAGCCGGAGTCCCAGCCGGAGCCCCCGGTCAGCGACACCAGCGGGCCCGGCCTGCGCATCCCGGTTGCGGCACCCGGCCGGGCCGCCGGGGAACGGACCGCACCGGCGGCGAGCAGCCAGGACGAGTCGGCCGATGTGGCGAGCGTCTACCGCTCCGTCGGCGGGCAGCCGTTCTTCGACGACCTGGCCGGGCGCTTCTACGACCGCGTGCGCAACGACCCCACCCTCCTCGCCCTCTACCCCGACCAGCAGCAGCTCGGGCCGGCGACCCGGCGGTTGTCGATGTTCCTGGCCCAGTACTGGGGAGGACCCGGCACGTACTCCGAGGAGCGCGGCCACCCGCGGCTCCGCATGCGCCACGCCCCCTACCGGATCGACTCCGGGGCCCGGGACCACTGGCTCGATGCCATGCTCGTCGCGCTCGACCACACCATGGGTGCGCTCGACCGCCAGCGGCTCGGGCTCTCCGAGGAGGACGCAGCCACACTCGACGAGGGGTTCCGGTCGTACTTCCGGATGGCGGCGGACCACCTGGTCAACGCCGACGGTTGAACTCCGGTCGCCTCGACCGACCGGAACGGTCGTCGACCGGCGGGAGGAGGTGCTGAGGACCGCCGCGCACCGGACCCCATCAAGCCGGTGAGCGACGATCCTCGGCTACGTCGTCCATGGGAGAGGAAGGGTGGATGGGAGGACGACGCATCCATGGCCGAAGCCACGACCGCATCATGCACCATCGGGACCCGTCCGCGTGACATCCCCGGCCGGACATGTGGCACGCATCCCGACGTGCAGCATGTCGGTTCCGGGGAACCCTCAGGAGCGGCCCACGGGTGAACGCCGATCACCTCGGAGGGCGAGCAGGCCGAGCGTGATCGAGACGACGGCCAGCACGACGTGCACCGCCACGAACGCCGGCTCGCGGTCGCCACCGAAGGCGATGTCGGCGGCGCGCACGATCCACACGACGGTGGTCCACACCACCAGCGCCAGGAGCAGTCGCGACGACGCCGACCGACGACCGGCGGGCGCGCCACCCCGCCAGTCGGTGACCGTCAAGACCGCCAACACCGCAGCCGGGAGCAGGAAGCTGCAGGCGAGCAGGAGCGGGCCCCACCGGTCGGCCCCGTCCAGCGTGTCGTCGCCGAGCGCGTTGCGGACGCGGCCGATCCAGACGAATCCGGTCCACGCCAGGAACGCGACCCGCCACCAGGACGGTCGGACCGGTCCCACCGCCGTGACCGGCGGGGTCGAACGGGTGACGGGGGTCGGCGAGTCGCTCAGGCCGGCACCTGCGGGATTCGGCTGAGGGCGTCCGCCACCTGCTCGCTCGGGTAGTCATAGTCGACCATCTCGCCCTCGAAGTACTTGTCGTAGGCGGCCATGTCGAGCATCCCGTGGCCGCAGAGGGCGGTCAGGATCACCTTCTCCTCACCCGTCTCCTTGCACGCGAGCGCCTCGGCGATCGTGGCGGCCAGCGCATGCGTCGGCTCGGGTGCGGGGACGATCCCCTCGGTGCGGGCGAACTGCACACCGGCCGCGAAGCAGTCGGTCTGGTTCATCGCCTCGGCCTCGATCAACCCCAACTCGTAGATGTGGCTGATCAACGGGCTCATGCCGTGGTAGCGGAGGCCGCCGGCGTGGATGGGGTCGGGGATGAAGTCGTGCCCGAGCGTGTGCATCTTCATGAGCGGGGTCATCCCGGCGGTGTCACCGAAGTCGTACGCGTACACGCCCCTCGTGAGCGACGGACACGCGGCCGGCTCCACGGCCCGGATGACGGGCGAGATGTTGCCCGCCAGCTTCTCCCGCAGGAACGGGAAGGTCAGCCCGGCGAAGTTCGACCCGCCGCCGGTGCACCCGATGATGAGGTCCGGCGTGTCGCCCGCCTTGGTCATCTGGAGGAGCGCCTCCTCGCCGATCACCGTCTGGTGCATGAGCACGTGGTTGAGCACGGAGCCGAGTGCGTAGCGGACCTCGGGATCCGGGGCGGCGACCGCCACGGCCTCGGAGATCGCGATGCCGAGCGACCCCGGGTTGTCGGGGTCGGCGGCGAGCAGCGACCGCCCGTACTCGGTGGCGTCGGAGGGAGACGGGTGGACGGTCGCGCCGAACGCCTGCATCATCGCCCGCCGGTAGGGCTTCTGGTCGTAGCTGGCCCGGACCTGCCACACCTCGCACTCGAGTCCGAACATCTGGCAGGCGAAGGACAGCGCCGTCCCCCACTGGCCGGCGCCGGTCTCGGTCGTGAGCTTCCGAACGCCCGCCTTGGCGTTGTAGTACGCCTGCGGGACGGCGGTGTTGGGCTTGTGCGACCCGGCCGGGCTGGTGCCCTCGTCCTTGTAGTAGATGCGAGCGGGCGTCCCGAGCGCCGCCTCGAGCCGGCGGGCCCGATGGAGCGGGGTCGCCCGCCACAGTCGGTAGACGTCCATCACCTCGCCCGGGATCTCCACGAACCGGTCCTGGGTGACCTCCTGCATGATGAGGTCCATCGGGAACAGCGGGGCGAAGTCGTCCGGACCCGCCGGCTCCAGCGTCCCAGGGTGCAGCGCCGGTGGCGGCGGTGCGGGCAGGTCGGCCACGACGTTGTACCAGGTGGTCGGCACCTCGTCGTCGTCCAGCAGGTAGCGCATCGGCTCGCTCATCTCGGCCCCCTCAGGTCGTCACTCGTCGCACCCGTCGGGCGCCCATCGGCGCATCGTACGCGGCAGGAGGAACACCCCGCAGCCGGCTCACCTCGTGAGCGCATCGACGGCGCCGCCGAACACCTCGGTGTGCAGGTCGACGTCGTCGGCGGTGTGGGCCGGGCAGAACAGCGCCATGTTGTGGAACGGGGTGAGCAGGATCCCGCGGTTGAGGCACCACAGGTGCAGGAACGCGTCCAGGTCGTGGTCGATGGCAGCGGCGGCCTCGCCGCCGTTCCGGGGTGGCGGACAGAACCAGTACTCGGCCCGACTGCCCAGCCGGTGCACGGTCCACGGAAGGTCGTGGGCGTCGATCACCGACTGCACGCCCTCGGCCCAGCGCTGGGCGAGCGGGATGCTCACGGCGAAGTCCTGTTCGCGCAGCGCCCCATCGAGCGTCGCCCGGACCGCGGCCAGCGCCAGCGGGTTCGCGGTGAGGGTGCCACCGATCCCGGACACGTCCGCGTCCTCGCCGCTCGCGGCCTCCAGGACGCTCGCAGCGACCTCGGCGGTCATCCCGTAGGCGGCACACGGCACCCCGCCGCCGATCGGCTTGCCGATCACGAACAGATCGGGCTCCAGCCCCCACGCCCGCGTGGCACCGCCCGGGCCGACGCAGATCGTGTGGGTCTCGTCGATCACGAGCAGGGTGCCGGTCTCGCGTGTCAGCCGGCGCAACTCGTCGTGGTAGCTGGGGTCGGGCGGCACGATCCCGATGTTCGTCAACGCCGGCTCGGCGAGCACGGCCGCCACCTCCCCGCGTTCGAGGACGGCCCGCAGCGCGTCGACATCGTTGAACTCGACGACCTCCACGAACTCGGCGGGGTCCACGGCCCAGCCGGTGTTGCCGGGTCGCGGCACGACGCGACCGTCCGTGTCGAGGACGTTGAGCGCCTCGTCGACCGTCCCGTGGTAGCACCAGTTGAACACGAGCACCTTGCGCCGCCCGGTGGCGTGACGGGCCAGTCGCAGCACGAAGCGGTTGGCGTCCGTCGCCGTCATGGCGATCTGCCAGACCGGAAGGCCGAACCGCTCCCGGAGCTGGTCGCCGACGGCGACGGCGTCATCGCTCGGCAACATCGTCGTGATCCCGCGGGGCGCCTGCGCCGTGAGCGCATCCACCGTGACCGGCAGCGAGTGCCCGGTCATGGCGCCCGTGTCCCCCAGGCAGAGGTCGACGTAGGTGTTGTTGTCCACGTCGGTGAACCGGGCCCCCTCGGCGTGGTCGACGAACACCGGATGGGGGCCCGGCCACCGGGTCATCCAGTTCATGGGGACACCGGCGAGCAGCGACCGTCGGGCCTGTTCGTGGAGCTCGGCGGAGCGGGGGTGTCGCTCGACGAAGGTGCGGGTCTCGGCCGCCATCAGGTCGCCGAGTCGGGACCGGTCGATGATGCTCATGGCGCCACGCTAGGCCCGGAGACATCGTCCGGCGGCGCCGCCAGTCAGCGGGTGGGGCCGACCGAACTGACGTGCGACCAGCCGGCCTCACGCACACCGTCGGCCAGCAGACACTCGTTCGCAGCCAGTCGTCCGGTCAGGACCGAACGCTCCATCAGCGCGGACGGCGCCGCGCAGGCCACCCAGTCGCCGGCGAGCGAGACGTTGGCGAGTCCGGCGGCACGCGCCCCGTTGTGGTCGGGTCGACGGCGACCCTGACCGACGGCGAACGAGGTGAAGTTCTCGTACGTCCCGACGGTGGACCCGAGCATCCGAGCGTCGCGCAGTTCGGGGACGACCTCCAGAACAGTCGGTCGGATCCGGGGCCAGACGGCGTCCTCGTCGATCGTGGCCAGGTCGTCGTCGAGGGAGTAGAGGTGGAACTCGACGACCGAGCCCCCGGCCTGTGCCGCCCAGTCGCGGCTCTCCTCCTCCAGCTGGTGGAACAGGCAGATCAGCGCGACCGGGTCGTGTTGCGGGGTCTCGATCACGTCGGGACGGCCCGGTGCGAGCGGACGATCGAACCAGGCACGCAGGATCCGGTACGGGGGTGCGACCTCCAGGGGGCCGACCGCGTCGCGGAGACCGGCCAGGGCGGGGGCCGACGCCGTGTCGGCCTCGGATCCACGGAGCACACGCTGGGTACCACCGACGTCGGTGGCGAGTACGACCCAGTCGTAGCGCTCCGGCTCGCCGATCACACCGACGGCCCGGCCGGACTCGAAGCGCAGCCCGGGCACCGGTGCGCCGGTGCGTACCTGCACGCCGAGCGACCGGAGTCGGGCCACCCACGGATCGATCAGCGCCGTGGCGTGGTCGGTGGTGGTGACGTCCCGGTCGAAGGCGAACGGCTGCGAGGTGAAGTAGAGGTGCTGGAACAACAGCATCTCGGCCGCCGACAGGTCGGCCACCCGGTTGAGCGTCACGTGGGCGGCCGGGAGGAACACGACGTCACGGAACGCCGGGCTCACCCGGTTGCGCTCGATCCACTCGAGGAAGCTCACCTCGTCGAGCCGCTCGTAGAGGTTGCGCATGGTGAAGCCGAGCAGGTCCCCGAAGATCCCGAGGCTCCCGAAGACGTCGGGCCACTCCAGGTTGGGCGAACGGTCCACGATGCCGGCCAGGTTGAACGGGAAGAGCTTGGGCGTGGACTCGAGTCGCTCGGGCAGGTAGTCACGGAAGACGAAGTCGACCTGGTCGTACGGCCGGAACCGGTCGTTCACCCCCAGCCGGTGGCGGATGTCCGCGAAGGTCCGGTAGTTGTCGAACCACATGTGGAGCCCGTGCTCGACCCGGAAGGTCCGCCCGAGTCCCGGATCCAGGTCACGCGTCGCGAGTCGACCACCCGCGACCTCGTCCGCCTCGCGCACCACCACGGAGTAGCCGCGTTCGGCCAACTCGAGCGCGGCCGACAGTCCGGCGATCCCACCACCGACGATGAGCGCCGAACGCGTGCCGGGTTGATCCAGCACCGGCGGCGCCGACGGGTTGCGGGGCCGGACGGTGACGATCCGACGTCGGGCGTCGGGCGGGAACAGGAGATCCAGCGGATCGGCCGGGGGCGGCAGCGGCGGGAGTGGCGGCTGCGGCGGCGCGCAGGCCGTGGCCGGGGCGCCGACTGCTGCGGCCGCCCCGAGCACACCCACCGCTCCCAGGAGTTCTCGCCGCCGCACCGAGTCAGATTAACGACGTTCACCAGCCGGTGTCACGTCCCGCTCGCGGGTCGCTCGACCCGTCGGGTTCCAGTCGACACCTCGCTCGGGGCGTCAACCCCGCTGGTCGTCGACGGTCAGGAACGCTCGCACCGAGTCCGCCGGTCCGTCGTGGACGAGCTCGCCGTTCTCGAGCACCACACCCCGGTCGAACCGGTCGATCACGTCCGGATCGTGGGTCGCCACGATCACCGATGCCCCATTGTCGACGCTCTCCCCCAGGAGCTCCAGCATCGCGGCCCGGCCGGCGGCATCCAGCCCGACGAAGGGTTCGTCGACGAGCAGGACGCTGAACGGGCGGCAGAACGCCACGGCGATGGCGGTCTTCTGGCGGAGGCCGCGGCTGAACTGCGACGGCAGGTCGTCGACCCGCTGGTCGATGCCCAGTCGTTCGACCAGGTCCCGGTTCACCTCGTCGTCGCAGTCGCCGTGCATCCGGCTGATGTACTCCAGGTGCTCACGCACGCTCAGGTCGTCGTAGAGGACGGGGTTGTCGGGGAGCCAGGACCGGTGCCGTCGGGCCGGGACGCTGTCGACCCCGTAGCCGTGGATCGCCGCTGTCCCCTCGGAGGGGTCCAGGACCCCGGCGAGCATGCTGAGCAGCGTCGACTTCCCCGACCCGTTGTGGCCGACCAGCACGAGCGACTCGCCGGCGGCGACCTCGAGGTCGAGCGCTGCGAGCGCGTCGACGTCCCCGTAACGCTTGGCCAGGCCGTCGGCGGCGACCGCCACGTCTCGTCCACTCACGTCGATCCTCCTGTGGTCCCACCCATGGACTCGGCCATGGTGCGGTGGATGTCGTCCCGGAACCGGACCCAGCCGGCCACCGCAGCAGCAAGCAGGAGGAACGGCACGGCGACGACGAGTTCCGGCACGGCGGGCGGGCGGCCGGCGTCGGCGGCGGCCCGGGCGACGAGCAGGGGCACGAACCCCAGCACCGCCACCAGCGGCGGCCAGACCAGCCGGATGAGGAGCCGGGGGCCGGCCACCTCGGGCTGGGCCAGACCGGCGTCGGGTGCGTCCACGGCCTGGTCCGACACCACGGTGATCGCAGCACCTGCAACCGCCGTGGGCACCGCCACGAGGAGTGTCACCGCAGCGACCTGCCACCCGATCGCCGACGGGGCGACGCCAACCGCCACCGCCGCAGCGATCACCCCGGCAACGGCGGTGACGATCACCGGCTGGACCAGATGCTGCAGGGCCAGGCGACCGCGGAGCACCGGGAGCGAGTCGGCGATGGTGGGGTGGTCGATCTCCTGGGCCAACGGCTCGAGCGCGTCCAACCCCAGGACGTAGGCGGCCCCGCCGGCCACGAGCAGCAGCGGAGTGGTGCCGGCCCACACCCCCCGGGCGGCGAACGCCACCACGAGCGCTGCGGCGAGGACCCGGACGACCCGCCGCAACGGCCACCGTCCGACGCTGGCCAGATCCCGGGCGAGCACCGGAGCCCGGTCGGCCAGACCCCGGGGCAGTCGCGGCAGCCACGACCGGCGGCGATGGTGCTCCGAGGCGAGCTGCCGTCGCAACAGGACGACAGCACGGACGTCCTGCTGGGTCACTGCGAAGCGGAGCTGACCGACCAGTGCGGTCCTGCGCATGGCCGACTCGATCGACAACCCACCGATACCGGCCGCGCCGACCACGACGAGGAGCACGGCGATCACGACCGACACCACGGCGATCGGCGTGGCCACCTCGGGCCAGACGAACAGGTCGCCGACCAGCGACAACGGCGAGGCGGGCACATCAGCGGTGGCGACCGCGGCGACCGACCAGGCGACGAGCAGCCACGCGATCGCCGACAGCAGCCGGCCGGGAACACGCCGGCCACCGGCCACGAGCGCCGCACCGAGTGCACCTGCGGCCACCGTCGCCCCGGTCACCGCACCGGAGAACACCCACGGCGCGGCCGGGCCGTCCAGCCGCTGGTCGACCAGCGAACCAGCGAGCCCACCGACGATCGCAGCGCCACCGATGCCGTAGATCACCAGCGACGACACGGGACGTCGCAGCACGGCCGACCGCGACACCGGGGCGAGCAGCAGGTGCGCGACGTCCGGGCGCTCCAGCGCCACCGGTCCGCCCCGCCGGCCGGACCTGACGGCGAGCGCCAGGACCACGGACACGCCGACCGCGATCCATGCGGGCAGCCGGTCGACGAACGACGCCGTCTGCACCGGGTCGAGCCGGTCGTCGCCGACCAGCCCCGAGAGGAACACCACGGCCACCAGCGCACCGAGCGACGTCGTGTAGACGCGGTACGCGAGCTCACCCCAGTCACGTCCCGCCAGCTCCCGGCGACGGCGGGCGGTGCGCAGCGCCGTGACGGTGGCCGGTGGCGATGCCGGGGTCGCATCGCCGGTCACGCTCAGGGGGATCTGGGACACTCCGGGGAGTCTTCCCGCTGGGCCCGGCGACCCACAAGCGCTCGGCGCCTGGAGTCCGAGGCGCTGGCGCCACGGACGAATGCGTGGGCTGCCCGAGCGGCGCGCCCGGACTCCTCAGCTCACGGCGCGGGCGATGGCGAGGTACAGCGGGATGCCGATCGCGAGGTTGAAGGGAAAGGTCACGCCCAGCGCAACCCCCAGGCTGAGACCCGCGTCCGCCTCGGGGAGCGCGATCCGCACCGCTGCGGGAGCGGCGATGTACGAGGCGCTGGCAGTCATGGCCGCGAACACTGCGGCGCCACCCGGCCCGAGCCCGACCGCCGTGCCGACGACCACGCCGGCGAGCCCCAGCACCAGCGGTGTCACGAGGCCGAACACCACGACCGCCGGGGTCAGCGACCGTGACCGTCGGAGCTGCGTCGCCGCCGTCGCCCCCATGTCGAGGAGGAACAACGTCAGGAGTCCCGGGAACATCACCACGAAGAACGGTTCGACCCGCGCGTACGCGTCGCTACCAGCAGCGGCGCCGATGATCAGGCCGCCGACCAACAGGAGCACGCTGCGACCCGTGAGCACCTCGTGCAGGGCGTTCCGCCATCCGGACCCTCCGCCCGCCATGGAGACCAGGAGGAGCGCCACCACGATGCCCGGCACCTCGAGCAGCGCCACCAGCGTGGCCATGAAGGGCTCGGGTTCACTCCCCGCCTCGGCGGCGAAGACGGCGGCGGCGGTGAACGTCACCACCGAGACCGACCCGAAGTGCGCCGCGAGCGATCCCGAGTCCGGCAGCGACAGCTTCAGGACCCGTCGCGATGCCGCCATGACCACGATCGGCACCACGATCCCGAACCCCACGGTGGCGAGGGCCGGCAGTGCGACGTCGCCGGGATCGGCCAGTCGAAGTGCGTGGCCACCCTTCAGACCGATCGCCAGCAGGAGGTACGTGGCCAACCAGGTGTGGATCGGGTCGGGAAGCCGCAGGTCGCTGCGCACGAAGACCGCCACGACACCCAGCACGAACGCCAGGACCGGCGGGGAGGTCAGGTTCTCGAGGGCGAGTTGGATCGACTCCATATCAGGATGTCTAATACATGTTTTAAATTTCCGGTAATCTTTATCTTATGACACCAGAGGGCAGGACCATGAGCCGGGTTCCACCAGTCCTGAGCAGCCACGGCCGGGTCCTGGCGTTCGTCATCGATCACCCGACGGCGCGCCGTTCGGACATCGCCGCGGCTCTGGAGATGACCGGGCGGTCGATCGGGCGGCTGGTCTGCGACCTCGAGACCGCAGGACTCCTGTCGGTCGACCGTCGCGGGCGCCGCAACCGCTACTCCCCCGGACCCGTCGCACCGGATCTGGTGGCACTCCGCGCGCTGGCCAACGATCGGGGTCCGAACGATCGAGCGATGGCCGACGAGGATGTCGCAGCCCCCGAGTAGCTTCGCCCGACGTGGAGATGAAGCAGCAGGACGAGCGCCGGACGACCGCCCCGTGAGGATCGCGCACACCAGCGACTGGCACCTGGGCCGTTCCTTCGGCGAGGTGTCGCTCCGTGACGACCAGGCCCGATTCTGCGACTGGTTCGTGGACTTCGTCCGGGAGGAAGCGTGCGAGCTGGTGGTGATCGCCGGCGACATCTACGACCGGGCCATCGCCCCCACCGAGTCGATCGACCTGTTCCGGGACACGGTCCGGCGGTTGCTCGCCACCGACATCAAGGTCGTGGCGATCACCGGGAACCACGACGCCGCCGACCGGGTCGCCGCCTACTCCGAACTGCTCGACCTCAGCGGGCTGCTGCTCCGGGGCGGATACGACCGGATCGGCGAGGTGATCCCGTTCAGCGCATCCGACGGACCGCTCGACCTGGTACTCCTCCCCTTCCTGCACCCGCAGGTCGCCCCCGACGACTTCGGCGCGGACCCGACCCCCGAGGACGACGCCGAGCAGGGTGATGCCGCAGACAGCGACGTGGACGCCCTGCTCCGTCGACGGAGCCGGCGGACCCACGAGTCGGTGCTGGCCGACGCCGTGGCGCTCGCCCGCCCGCGGCTCACCAGCGGGCGGTCGCTCGCCGTCGCCCATGCGTTCGTCGCCGGCGGCCAGGAGTCGGAGTCCGAGCGTCGCCTCGAGGTCGGAGGCACCGGACAGGTCGGGGTGGAGTTGTTCTCCGGGTTCTCCTACACCGCCCTGGGTCACCTCCACCGGCCGCAGGACGTGCCGGTCGACGTTGGCCGCGTCCGCTACTCGGGCACGCCGCTCCCCTACTCGTTCTCCGAGGACCACCCGAAGTCCATCACGGTCATCGACCTGGCTGCGGACGGGACCTGCGCCGTGGAGGAGGTGTCCGTCCCGGTCGGACGGGCGGTCCACCGGATCAGCGGGACCATGGAGGAGCTCCTCGATCCCAGTCGGTTCCCCTCTGCGCACGAGGGCTTCGTGCAGGCCACGGTGACCGACCGGGAGACCGTGACCGACGCGAAGGCCAGGCTGCTCCCCGTCTACCCGTACGTCGTCGAGGTCCGACTGAACGCTTTGGTCGACGGCCAGGAAGCCGCCGCTGCACCGCAGAACATCCGTGAGGTTCCCCCGCTCGAGGCGGTGTCGAGCTTCTGGGAGTCCGCCGAGGGCACGCTCCCGACGGGGCCGGTCCTCGAGCTCCTGACCGACGTGGTCGAAGCCAGCGTCCGGGCGGTCGAGCAGTGAGGCCGCTGCGCATCGAGTTCCAGGCGTTCGGCGCCTACCCCGAGCGGGTCGAGGTCGACTTCACCACCCTGGAACACCGCGGCCTGTTCGTCGTGGCCGGCGACACCGGCACCGGCAAGACCACCATCCTCGACGCCATGAGCTACGCGCTCTACGGGTCCATGCCCCTCAAGAGCGCCGGCGAGATCAGGTCCCACCATGCGGCACGCAGTGACCGGACCGAGGTCAGACTCACCTTCCGGGTCAACGACGAGACCTGGGTCATCGAGCGCAGCCCAGCCCAGGAGCGCCCGGCCCAGAGAGGCGCCGACCGCGAGGTCGCCGTTGACGCAACGGTGGTGCTGCAACAGGTCGGAGCGGGTACGGCTGCGGCGCCCCTCACTCGGGTGAACGAGGTCCGCGATCGGATCCAGGAACTGGTGGGGCTGAGCGCCAGCCAGTTCCAGCGAGTCGTCCTCCTCCCGCAGGCGAAGGTCACCGAGTTCCTCCTCGCCGGCTCCAAGGACCGGGAGGCCCTGCTCGAGCAGCTCTTCGACGGTCGGCTCTTCGACCTGATCGTGGGCGAGCTCAAGCGGCGGGCCGACGAGGCGAGCAGTTCGGTCGAGGACGCAGACAGGGAACTCCGGTCCCACCTCAGCACAGCCGCACGCGAACTCGACCTGGCCGAGGCGTCGCTGCGGGAACCAGCCGAACCAGGGGACGCAACGGGCGCCGACCACACGGCCGCCGATGTCGACGACGAACCGGGCGAACCGGCCGACGCCGCGGACTCGGAACCCGAGGACGACGAGCCCGCACCCGTCGATCAGGCGACCGCCGACCTCGACCCACTGGACCTCCGCTCCCGACTCGACGACGCAGCTCCGGCCCTGGCCGACCTCGAGCAGCAGGACGCAGCGGCGGCGGATGCAGCAGCGAACGCCGCCGCCGCACTGACCCATGCTCGATCGGCGGCAGATCGATTCGACCAGGCGGTGACCCTCCGCGCCCAGCTCGAAGAACTCAGCAGCCAACGCCCCGATGCCGAAGAGGGTGCTGAGCGGGCTCAGCGGTCCCAGCAGGCGCGACCCGTCGTCCATGCCGCCGACTCCGCCCGGGCAGCGTCCGATGCGTTGACGAACTCCGAGGAGCAGGTGCGTCTCGCCCGCGAACCCATCGATCGGATCCTGCTCGATCTCGGAGCGTCACCGACGGACGGCTCACCCGAGGCGACCCGCGAGCTCCTCGACGGGCTCCGCACCCAGCAACGGGCCCAGGTCGCAGCGCTTGCGGCATTGGACCAGGCGATCGCCGAGCTCGAGCAGTCCGACCGGCAGCGGGAACTCCTCGCCGAGGAGGTGGCCCGATACCAGCAGCAGGCCGCCGCTGCCCTGGACCGACGGTCCGAGATCGATGAACTCCTGCCCCCGCTCGCCGAACGTGCCGGGCAACTGGTGGCGCTGGAGCAGCAGGTCTCGGACTCCCACCAGGCGATCGCCGCCCGACGCGCCCTCGATGAGGCCCTCGTCAACCAGGCAGCGGCCACCAACGAGGCGATCCGGCTGGATGCTGCGTACGCCACGTTGTTCAGTCGCTTCGTGGCGACGTCGGCCCCCCGACTGGCGTCTGAACTCACCGCCGACGAGCCGTGCCCCGTCTGCGGGAGCCGCGACCATCCGGATCCCGCCACCGCGTCCGGTGACGAGTCGGTCGACCAGGCCGATCTGGACGAGGCCGCATCGGCCAGGGACGCAGCAGCCCGAGCCCGCCAGGATGCCGAGGCGGAGGGGAGGCGGATCGCCGCCGAGCTCGGCGAGGCCGCAACCCGGACGGTGGACGAACTCGAGGTTGCGCTCGCCAGCGCCAAGGCGGCAGTGGAGGCGGCGGAACGAGCCAGGTCCGAGGAGGCGAAGCTCACCGAGGAACGTCAGGCGGTGGAGGCGAAGCGGACCGAAGCGACGTTGGCGGCCACGGACGCCACCGGCCGATCGACCGAGGCCGAGCGCCAGCGGGAGACCCACACCGGGGCCGTCGAGAACGCTCGCACCCACGCGGCGGGCATCGATCGAGCCGAGGTCGAGTCGCTCACCGAGCATCTCGCCCAACTCGACGGACTCCTGCCTCCGCTCGAGAACGCCGCCAACGAGGTACGGGTCGCCACCGGCGCCCACCAGGAGGCTGCGGCGCGGGCGGCCGCGGCGCTCGAGCGCAGCGGGTTCGCCTCCGCCGCCGACGCGCAGGCCGTCGTCATCGACCTCGAGCTCGAAGGCCAGCTGCTCCAGGCACTCCAGACCGTCACCACCGGGATCACGAGGTGCACCGGCGGACTCGAGACACTCGAGGAGCAGGGCGTCCCCGAGGAGCGGCCCGACGTGGAGGCCGCCGAGTCGACCAACCAGCGGCTCGCTGCAACGGCAGAGGGGCTCCGCAACCGGCTGCACCAGGTCCGGTCCGCTCTGGACCGAGCCGACCAAGCGCTCGATCGCCACGCCGATCTCGCGGCCGGGTCCGCCGGCGCCCGCGAGACGCTGGAGCTCCTGTCCCGCGCCCACAGCGTCTGCAAGGACGGCGGGGCCCCGAAGATCCCCCTCAAGCGCTGGATCCTGGCCCGGGAACTGGAGCGGGTGACCCGGGCGGCGAACGAGCACCTCCGCACCATGACCAACGGCCGGTACACCCTCGGCGTCAGGGCGGACGCCAGTGACGGGCGGGCGTCGCAGGGCCTCGGCCTCGAGGTGTTCGACGCCGAGACCGCACAGTCCCGCAGCACCCCGTCCCTCTCCGGCGGCGAACAGTTCCAGGCCTCACTCGCCCTCGCCCTCGGCCTGGCCGACGTGGTCAGTCAGGGTGGGACGGGCAGCGGACACCGCTTCGAGGCCCTGTTCGTCGACGAGGGTTTCGGTGCGCTCGACCCCGACGCCCTCGACGACGCCATCGAGACGCTCCAGTCGCTGCACGCCACCGGTCGCACCATCGGCGTCATCACCCACGTCGAGACCATGAAGGAACGACTCCACGTCGGCATCCAGGTGGAACGACGACCCGACGGACGTGGCTCACACCTGACGGTGCTCCCCTGAGAACAGAACCGAGCGACCCCCTCAGTCGGTGGCCGACGCCTGCATCAGCTCCACCGCTCGGGCCACCCGCTCGGCATGGATCGTCTCCTCCCGCCCGTTGAGCCGGAGCAGCTTGGCGACCTCGGGGTCATCCACCTGGTCGGCCCAGGCCTGGTAGCCGGCATCGGCCTGTTGCTCACCCGCCACGACGAGCGCCAACAGGTCGGCATCGATCGCATCGGGCAGCGGAACCGGGTGACAGGCCAACTGCTCCTCGGTCGGCTCGACCTCCTCACCAAGGGTCAGCCCGATCGCCTTCAGGATCCGGCGGGCGTGGGCCAGCTCCTCGGTCCCGTTCCGACGGAGCAGCTCGGCCGCCTCCGGGTGGTCGATCCGCTCGGCCAGACCCACGTAGAACTCGTGGCCGGTGCGCTCCAGACGAAACACCGCCCACATCGAGTCGACGTCGAGCGTGCTCACACCACCCAGTCGGGCGTTGGCGGTGTAGAAGTCCTCGAGCTCGTCCATGGGCGGAGGCTAGCCCCGGGCCCGGACGGGCCGACGGGCGATCGAGCGCGTCAGGCCCGGCAGCGGGCCGTCCGGTTGATCGTTGCGTCGTGCATCAGCACCGGGACGCCGTTCGGCTCCTCCCCACGGGAGTCCTGCCGTCGACGTCCACGAAGCGCTCGACCTCGGGCAGCATCCCAGCCCTGGAACGGTCCGGTCGCAGGCCGGAACACCGGACCGCAGCCACACCCTGCTGGCGCCCCCGGCAGTGTGATGGTTCAGGACATGTGCAAGGGGTGAGTCGAGACATCTGCAAGGCGCTGGGGTCAGCGTGGGTGGATGTCGAAGCGTCGAGCGGTGATCTTGGCGGTGACCGTGGAGCAGCTCTCTCAGGCTGAGGCCGCCCGCCTGTTCAACCTGTCTGAGTCAACGGTGTCGAGGTGGTTGGCCCGCTATCGCGACGAGGGTGACGCTGCGTTTGAGGCACGGTCCCGCCGGCCCAGAACGTCACCGACTGCGACTGATCCCGGCGTGGTCGAACGGATCGTGAACCTGCGCCTTGAACTCGATCGCCAAGGCCTTGACGCCGGGCCGCACACGATCGCTTGGCACCTTGCGACCCACCACCAGGTCATTGTGTCGGTCTCCACGATCCGGCGGCGACTGCTCGCTGCTGGGTTGATCACACCCGAACCCAAGAAACGACCCCGGTCCGCCTACATCCGCTTCGAAGCCGACCTGCCGAACGAATGCTGGCAAGCCGACTTCACCCACTGGCGTCTCGCGGACCGCACCGACGTCGAGATCCTCACCTGGCTCGACGACCACTCCCGCTACGCGCTGTCGGTCACCGCCCACCGGCCCGTCACCGGAGCCGTCGTGGTCGACACCTTCCTCGACACCACCGCTGAACAGGGATTACCCGCTGCGGTTCTCACCGACAACGGCATGGTCTTCACCGCCCGCTTCGCCGGCGGCCGAG
>SXGQ01100144.1_pt1 | contig 19176 bp, 12 predicted proteins | sample 3178371 | NCBI WGS metagenome assembly SXGQ01 (sample SAMN11356859, study PRJNA531348) | freshwater metagenome | isolation source: freshwater sample F1-20 | place: China: Fuxian Lake, Yuxi | collected 2017-12-25 | reverse complement strand
GACGCCGAGTTCCTTGAAGGCGTGGACGAGCTTGATTTTCTGCTGGGGTGCCGCATCCGCCTCGGCCGTGGGACGAATGTGTATGGGCTCACCGACTTCTTTGGAGACCCACTCAAAGGCGGCGGGCATCGCCGGCTTCACGGAGGTGTGGACAGCGATAATCTGGGGAATCGTGTCGCCGGCCCGTCGGACCTCTATCTTGGCACCGGGACCGATACCATTATCGTGAATCCAGCGGCCGTGGAGACCGGTGGCAGCATGAATACGGGCTCCGCCGACCTCGATCTCATCGAAGAGTACACGGGGAATCAGATAACCCGTGTGGCTGACATTCCACTCGACTTCCCGTACCGTGGTTTGGCGGCTTTGGATCTGGCCCCGCTGTTTCCATGCGATGCGATCTGTCGGATTGACGAGGCCGCTGGGTGCCTTGGCTCTTGCTGCGTTCGGTGCCACGACGATTCCGTCCATTTGATAGGGACTCGATAGTTCTGCCGCATCAAAGGCGGCAGATAGATGCGCTTCGGTCATATCGGCGGCCTTGATTATCGTTGCCTGCGCCGTCTCGTAGCCGGCGGATTTCAGGATGGTGGCGGCTTCCTTGGGTTCTAGCGTGGCCGGCTCGACGAGTTCGTATGCGATGAAGCGGATTTCCTTGAAGAGAGAGGCGTCGACCTCCTTGCGATTCAGAGCACCGGCGACAATGTTGCGGGCGAGTTTGCCGGTGGGAATGGCGGGAGAATCGGTCCGCATAATGAGTTCACCACGGACGGCGACCGGACCCCCCTTGGAGGCCTTTGGAAATCCACCGAAATGGGTTGCAAAGACGCTGATATCCCGTCCTCGAACACCGTCGCCACGAGTATAGAGAGAGCGGGTAGCGGGTATCCACAGAGCTGAGCAGCCATCGAGCTTGGCAGAGACCATGTAGGAGGCCGCTGGATTCTTTGCGAGCCAGACGCCGAGAGCGCCGCCGGGCTTTGCCTTGTTGAGCGAGGGAAGCGGAATCGGCAGAACGACTTCATCGCCGGCCTGGATGGGAGCACCGACCTTTTTCAACACGGGATTGCTTGGATTGAGTGTCTCGAGTTCATCGTAGAGAGCGTCATATTGGTCATCCGTCATTATCGGTTGACCATTATGATAGGCTTCTTGGGCCTTCACAAGTATTTGTTCGAGTTCGGTGACACGGGACTTCTTGGGCATGTAGCGGTCGTCAACTGCCGACGATACCTGGGTCAACTTTATCGGACCTAGAACATGTCGACCTGAACTGTGAGATCATGTCCATTGTTACTGTTACCGCCAGTATACAATAGTTGCACATGAATACGATCACCGGTGTTCACGCGTAAGGAGGCATTGTAAAACTCTTTATTTGTTTCTCCTGCAGTTAATGTTACTGTAAAGGGAGTATTTGTTATTACTCCTGTGGATATCGGTGTATACCGTACGAGAACAGTGACTTCATCGGTTCCTCCTGCGCCTACATTTAATCCAGCGGATAATCCGCTTAATAAACACGGCTGTTGAACACGATAATATGCTGGAACTAGGCCAGTATCAGGGAAATCATTGGATACTTTTTGTGTTCCTGGCCAGAGATAAGCTGTGGTAGTAGCGACGTCCAAATTACCCTTCAGCCCATAATAGATCGTAGTTGGATAATTATAAGTACTAAATCCTTTGTTACCGGCGCTCTTTGTTACCAAGTCTGATCCTGGACCGATCTGAATACCGGCGGACGCAAGATACGTCGGATTTGTAATAGTAGCTGGGGTTGTTTGAAGAATATCGGATGCGGTATACGTATGCCCAGCTGAAATATCGGGCATTACACAACCCACAGTTGTCGATCGCATCTGAATAGAACCGTATTGACCGACAGCATCATTTGTTTCTATACCGACATATGATCCCGATGGATCCGTATTTGGATTGGGGGGTCGTGACACGTACACGTTCAAATCACGGGTAGTTACGATGTTCGGCCCATCGACCAGAATACCTCGTTTCTCGCCACCTCCATTCGATCTCACATTGATCGTCGAGCCTTTCAGTGAATTAAATGAAAATGAGCCGGAGCCGAGAGTTCCTGCACTGGATGCTTGAACACCATACACATTGCTCGTGCCCTGGTATTCGCAGCCGCTATTATCGACCGTAATCACACAGGTACGGATTTTGGCTGTGACGGATGTATTTGTTCCATTTGGAAATAGAACTCCAGTTAGGTTATAGTGGGTCGGGCCAGGACTCTGAAGATACAGTGTCAGATCTTCTACCCGTGTGTTTTCTCCCATGGTGAGCAAGGTGGTGGCTTCCGATACACCCGTCATTTGTATAGTCGTTGTCTGGGTTGATGTACCGCGGAGAGCTATACCGGCAGGCAGAGTTAAACCGGCCGACTCGGTGTATGTGCCAGGATTTACTAGGACCGTATCTCCTGCAGTAGCGATTGCAAGAGCAGCCGTAACAGTTTTGAACGGAATCTGATATTTTGATTTTGATCCATTTGTAACTATATTTGATGCATTATCGTCATTGCCCCAATATTGGTCTACACGAATAATGCCGTATGACATACCGACGGGTATTTGGCCGCAATACAAGGCGGGGCCAGGGTTACCTGGACTCGGGATTTCTCCCATACTTGGAGCACTGCCTGTTACATACACTATGGTGCCAGGTGTTTCGGATGGTAATGTCTGACCACCGCCGTATGTCAATCGACCACTTGTATCATAATACATCAGTTTCGGTGTAGCTGAGTTCTGTAATAGAGGCGCAAAGAGCTGGCCATCTTTTGCTACCCGATACAACAAATTACCTCCTGAGAGATCTAAACTGCTACCTATACCCACATTTCTTTTGAAATCAAATGCCGTTTCTCCCTGCTCGGAACCAATAACGACAGTTGTATTTTCTCCAGTTCCGTGCGTACCAATTAGACCCTTAGTCTGACCGGTCTTTGCTAAACTGATAATTACGTCACGATCTGCTGATCCTGATGAAAAATGATATGCGGTTGCCGGAGGTTCAGAAGTACGACCTGTGTTAACATTTTCATTTACTGAGAATCCATCTTCGCCCTGAGAATAAAATGTTTGGCCGTTCAAGTCAAATGTGTCTGTTACAGATAGTTTATAACTTGTAAGGGTGGATCCATCGAACGTTAGATTTATAGAACCACCTGCTGCGCCTTCGGCGTTGTATATTACTTGGTTGGGTGATCCGCCTACGGGCCCTGTGGGTCCAGTGGCCCCTGTTGGACCATCTAATCCTGTTGGGCCTTGTAGGCCGTCTAATCCTGGTGACCCTTGTAGGCCGTCTAATCCTGTTGGGCCTTGTAGGCCGTCTAATCCTGTTGGGCCTTGTAGGCCGTCTAATCCTGATGGGCCTTGTAGGCCGTCTAATCCTGTTGGGCCTTGTAGGCCGTCTAATCCTGATGGGCCTTGTAGGCCGTCTAATCCTGATGGGCCTTGTAGCCCTTGCTCACCAGTGGCACCTCTTAAATTTGAAAATACGGTTTGTGTTCCGTCTGTTAGAATAATTGTGAGATCATCACCTGATTGTACTAAATCTTCTACACCAACTCCAGTGGCACCTTCTGCTCCTTGCTGCCCTGGCTGACCTGCTGCTCCTTGTTGCCCTTGCTCACCAGTGGCTCCAGTGGCCCCATCAAGACCGCCTCCACCTCCTCCAGATCCAACTCCAGTTGGCCCTTGTTGCCCTCCTCTTGCAAAAAGAGTCCAATAAATAGGGTTAGAAGGAGACTGATTACTCGTTGTATCTAATATACAAACATAGGTGTTATTATCATCGAGATTTGTTACAACCTCATTTATCAAATAGTTCTCACCAGAATCATAATCTCCCTTAAATACTAGTACTGTTCCAGTGGCTCCATCTAGCCCAGTAGCTCCATCTAGCCCAGTAGCTCCATCTAGCCCAGTAGCTCCATCTAGACCAGTAGCTCCATCTAGCCCAGTAGCTCCATCTAGACCAGTGGCACCATCTATCCCAGTAGCTCCATCTAGACCAGTGGCACCATCTATCCCAGTAGCTCCATCTAGACCAGTGGCACCATCTATCCCAGTAGCTCCTCCTGGAAGTACAAATGTAATTGGTGTGTTATCTGTCAGAGTAACAGTGAGTATATTATCAGACTGTACAATATTAGAAATACCAACTCCAGTTACTCCAGTGGCCCCATCAAGACCGCCTCCTCCAGATCCAACTCCAGTTGGCCCCTGTGGTCCTCCTCTTACAAAGAGAGTCCAGTAAATAGGATCAGAAGGTGGTTCATTATTAAGTGTATCTGCTATACAAACATAGGTGTTATTATCATCGAGATTTGTTACAACCTCATTTATCAAATAGTTTTCACCAGAATTATAATCTCCCTTAAAAATCAGTACTGTCCCAGTGGCACCATCAAGACCAGTGGGCCCCGTCGCTCCAACACCACTAGGCCCCGTAGCTCCTGTGCGACCAGTAGGTCCAGTAGCACCGGCACCACTAGGCCCTGTAGCACCTGTAGGTCCAGAAGTTCCAGTAGGACCTATACTACCTGAAACACCTGTGACACCTGCACCAGAAGGTCCAGAAGGTCCTGTAGCGCCTGTTCTTCCTGTAGGACCAGAGGGTCCAGTAGGCCCCGTAGATCCAGAAGGTCCAGTAGGACCTATACTACCTGAAACACCTGTGACACCCACACCAGAAGGTCCAGTAGCACCCGCACCAGATGGCCCAGAGGGTCCAGTAGGACCTATACTACCCGAAACACCTGTGACACCCGCACCAGAAGGTCCAGAAGGCCCTGTAGCACCTGTTCGCCCTGTAGGGCCAGTAGGCCCTGTAGTACCGGCACCAGTAGCACCTGCACCAGATGGCCCAGAGGGTCCAGTAGGACCTATACTACCTGAAACACCTGTGACACCCGCACCAGAAGGACCAGTAGGACCTATACTACCTGAAACACCTGTGACACCCACACCAGAAGGTCCAGTAGGTCCAGTAGCACCCGCACCAGAAGGACCAGTAGGACCTATACTACCTGAAACACCTGTGACACCCACACCAGAAGGTCCAGTAGGCCCAGTAGCACCGATGCCAGAAGGCCCAGAAGGTCCAGAAGGTCCAGAAGGCCCTGTAGCACCGACCCCAGTAGGCCCTGTACGGCCAGTAGGCCCTGTAGCACCGACTCCGGTGGGCCCAGAAGGTCCAGAAGTACCAGAGGGTCCAGATGGTCCAGTGGGTCCTATACCACCCGAAACACCTGTAACACCTATAGGGCCAAGATTAGATACTGTAATAGCACCAGCCATTGACGAGTGGTTTTGGCAAACATAATACAGTTGAGGGGCATTAAAAGGAACTTCAAATATAATGACCCCATTATCGGTTCCACCATTTGTTATACCAGATGTCCATATATTTGAGAGGCTATAGGGTGCAGATACTGTTTGAATCCAAAAAGGGTGACCCGACGCATTTACATTAATTATATATCTATGACCACGAATAAAAGACAGAGTCGGATTATTTGAACCGTTAATCACATAGGCACCATTACCCGAATTCGTAACTGTTAATGTTATACCACCAGAAACACCAGTTGGTCCTGTAGCACCAGTTACACCGATAGTACCCGTAACACCAGTAGATCCACCAATACCAAAACCAGTAGGCCCCGACGGCCCTGTTACACCAGTAGGCCCTTTATCTCCCTTTATACCATTAAAGCCACTGGCACCCATAGGACCCGTAACCCCTATAGGCCCAGTTACACCAATTGGGCCTACGCCACCTGAAGCACCAATAGGTCCAGTAGGGCCGATAACACCGGTTACGCCTATAGGCCCAGTAGGTCCCGAATCTCCTGTGCGTCCAGAAGGCCCCGACGGCCCTATAGCACCAACACCAGTAGCACCAACACCAGTAGCACCACGTAGTCCAGTAGGACCGGTAGGGCCAATGTAGGCCGCTTGTCCAGCTACATTGAATATATTATTAGTATATTGTCTACCATCTATTAGAGTTTCAATATAAAACCCATTTGTATCAGATGATATTATAGTGCCACCAATATTTATTGCATCTACTTCTATTGCTTTTACCGTTACTGCATCGAACAAACCTCGACTAGAATCATCAGACATCTACTACTATAAAACTATCATTTTGTACCGGCCAGTACCGAAATTAAGATCTCTTTAAGGGTCTTCACGATATACCTAACAATGCCATAATCTGGGATTCTCCCTCGTTGATCTTTTCCATTATTTTGGCTTCTCCCGAGTCCTGTTTTTTCGATTTCGTCTGCTTTGGCTCCTTCTTCTGAACAACAGGTGGACCCTGAACAACAGGTGGGCCCTGAACATCAGGAGCCCCTTGATTCGAAAATTCCACGGCAATTTCCTTATACGGTAAATCAATTTCCTCTACTGTCATCTGTACCGGCTTTATGGACCATAGCGTTGTATCGTTGCTCCGAACCATGGCCGCCTTGATTTGAATAATCCAAAACAAGAGAATTCTGAGGCGTTCCGTAGAGCTCCAGCGCTTGTAATGATCCGTCATCGCCTCAATAGTAACATCATGCATGGTTAACCATCCGGGATGAGCGGCGATAGATTTCAACAACGAAGAACCTATACTAAACCAGTACCACATGGCTCCTGTCCGGGAATTAGGTGGTCCTCTTGGTCCACACTTGATCTTCGTCGTCGGTAGCATTGTCCATAACACTATGGACAATGCGATACGAATATCCCCGCGGCCCAATGCTTCTATCCAGTGACCGGCAAGTTGACGGAGTTCCATACAATCGTGGTTTCGAGACCACACAGACGTTACTACAGAAGAATCGGCAGTCGGCGGTGAAACCTTTTCCAGTGTAGTACTCACGTCATATAGAGCCACTTCCTTTGATGGCCAGGTTATAATGGCCTGACGATTATAATCGAGAAGTCGTATGGTAATATCCATTACCGTTTTACGTACCGACTCGTCGTTGCGAAAGGCGGCCCAATCTCCTGCCAATCGTTTCGCCGTATCGACCAGCTCGGTCCACTTCTGACTTAACAAAATCGGAAATGTCGGATTTCCATCCATTGATGTTTCGCATGATAACCAAAACGACGCCCATAGAGATCCTATTGCCCCGGGAGTAGCGACGAGTTCGGCTGCCCATCTATGTGCTGCCCGACGATCACGACGGCCAATTGCTTCCCTTAATGATTTACGCACATCGGGCAAATCGTATCCGCACAGAGTTTTGTGAGGCATGACTAACTGGAGTATAACGGTATTTTTAAACTGATAGGACGACGAGGGTCTCTACTAGGGTCTATTCGGTAGCCTCCATTGTCTCTTTTTCTCCATCTATCCCAGGTATGTGGCGTCTCGCAATAGGTCTAACAATCGGTATCTTATGTATATTATATCTATTCGAACTCGGAAAATCCAAAAAGCGTCGTATTGGTATAGACGGTATCGAAGGATTCGCCAATCCTACTACCAAACTAATAGACGAAGCCTGTTACGATGAATTCTATGCTCAAGTGTATGATCCACTGGTGCAGCCGAATGCTCGGGCCACTATAGAGGTCAAGACACCTCTGGAATTAATGGTTAAGAACGGAAAGCCCATCGATACCATCCGAGTCGCCGACCTCGGTTGTGGCACGGGCCTTCACGTCGAGTTGTTTGAGCGCGAACATGTGCACTCGGTAGTCGGTTATGATCGCTCAGAGGCCATGATCAAAGAAGCCCGTAAGCGGTTTCCATCAAGGAAGTTCGAGGTAGCCAATATTAAAGAGGCGACGGCTGCGGCGGCAGACCAATTCGATCTCATCACCATGTATTATTTTACACTTTACATGATACCGGGTCGCACCGAGGTTCTCAAGAACATATTTTTATGGTTGGCGCCCGGCGGCGTATTTTGTGTACATATTGTCAATAAACTCAAATTCGATCCCATTCTTGAATCGGCGAGCCCGTTTGTTGGATTCTCGGTGCAAAAATATGCGGAGGAGCGCATGACCAAGTCCGCCGTCACGTTCGAGGAATTCGACTACACGGGAGATTTTCAACTTCATGGATCTCGGGCCGTTTATGAGGAAGAATTCAAATTCAAAAACGGCAATGTTCGTCGCCATGAACAGCGGGTTTGGATGCCGAATATTGAGCCTATGGTGAAGGAGATTGAAGATGTGGGCTTCAAGCTTCTGCATCATATAGATATGACAGCGATTGGTTACGAATATCAGTATTTGTTCATGTTTGGAAAGTGAGAGGACTAAATGAGTTCCACCTTCTTTCCCTCCAGCTTGGGATTCAGTTTCTCTAGATATGCCCTACCTTCTCCCTTAAAATCATACGTACACGCATGCGTTTCTGGTAGCCTATGGATACGACAGAAACGCATAGTACACTTGCCGCATGCTAGATCCATGATCTTTAGACGGGCCTTACAACACTGACACGTGGGTTTGATCACGTTGCTCGAACTGTCCGTATCTAGTACCATTGCCGACACCGGCCTACGTAAAGGGCCACGTCAAACTTTGCGGCCTAAACATCGCAACCCTAGTGAGATCATGTTATGGTCTGATCCGTGGGTAACAGTCGCCTTGTCGCCAGGCGGCACGAAGCTTGTTCCACCTCCGCCCCGTCTTCCTGATGGATTTACATGTCGTCTAGAATCCAGAGAGTCGCTTCCTATTCGGGCCTGGGCCGCCCTCGTCGGAACTCGGTTCAGTTCAACAGAGATTTACAGAAGACTACAGAATACCGTTATTCCATGCTTACATGATGCGTCGGGTTCCATCGTGGCCACCTGTGTATTTCGAGCCACGGATCGAAGTGGAGTATTTCTGCTTGAGACTCTCGTGTCCCGAAAGGGTTATGCCGGTCATCTGTTGCACGCCGGTATATATCAATTCTACAAACGCATCGGCCCCCACAGTTTAGTGTATACGTGGGAACTGACGGCGGCACAGCTAGTGGGCGCCTGGTGGCGAGGCTGGATGTCATCCATGACGTCGATGGAATATGGATGGATATCACAGAATTCGGATCTACCGGGTTCCGAATCCGGTCTCGACGATGACTTTATTCACGTCTATATGGATTCTGGATTGGCTCCTCGCCGGAATGAAACCAAAAAGAAGTTCTGGACATCGTGGCCCACATGTCCAGGACCAGGTTGGTCATGGACAGGTGAATTTGTTGTTACCGGAGTTCTTAATCGTATTCATGAGGGACCGTTTCCGAGACCATCGCAGCTGGAGATACCACCGGCTCCACGATGAATTTAGATTGTTTCCGCTCCCCACTCGATTACACCACGCAGATCTTTTAGCGTGGACATGCGACTCTCGGTTGTCCCGTCTTCATAATCCTTAATGAATGCTCTTAGTCCATCAGCATGCTGATAGAAGAGCATGTGGCGTAGGATATTGAGCGAGTCGCTAGGATCTTTGATACCGATATATATGCGCATGATCTGTTCTACTGGAGATAGTGTAGCGGATTGTACAGGAAGCTGTTTAACGTTCGGGGCTGTTTTTACACGGACCATGTCTACCATGTCTGGTATTTTAGAAATGTTGGTAGGGGGCCGTGATACTACGGTTCCCCTTCCACCGGTCTGAATAGTCTTCTTAATAAAGAATGTCGTCATCGTAACAATATCGGGGTTTATCAACAGCGGTTTTAGCTCGTCAATCAGGGTGCGCAACGGGGTATTTACAGCGGCCATCAGAAGATTCCTTAGTTCTTCATCGTTTGCATCAGGAAATACATTAAACCGAAGATAGTGTAGAAAGTATTCGGAGGATAGAGACTTATAGTCTTCTAGACTTGCGGTTTCTCCGTTTTGGGACATTCTTATTACTATTGCGTCGTGTTTTTTTGTTGCGCCTCAACTTTGCGCCGCCAAACAGTTGACCTGTTAGTAGATCTGTAATAATATCGCTTATAGTACGGGCCGGAGGAGGAGGTGGTAGGCCAACTGCAGGGGTAAGAGATCTACCACCACCACCTCCACCACCTCCACCAGCACCTGCCACAATACGTAAAGCTGCAGGAGGAGGACGAGGAGGAAGGCCGGGTGCCAGAGGCGGTCTAGGAGGAAGACCACCACCTCCACCTCCACTTGGAGCCAGAGGCGGTATAGGAGGAAGACCACCTCCTCCACCTCCTCCACTTGGCGCCACCGGCTTAACAAGACGAGAAAATGAGAATCCAAGTCTAGGAAGATCAAACGTAGGAATAGGACCAAATCGTTTTATTTCGGGGATAACTGCATCAAATGTTCCCATAGGATTTTCACATGTATCGCAAAATTTATATAAATCACCCATATCAGAAATTTTAACAGGGGCTTTAGTTACGGGGCACGTACAATCTACGGATATTCCATCTATAGCGTCAGATAATTTACAACCGTATCCAGTATTTATATCTTCTATAAATTTGCCTGCTCTACCCAACATTCTTTTTGTAAAACTATGACGTATTAATGCTGCCATCTGCGTTAAATCCTGTGACGCATTACTTTCTTTGTTAAAGGCATCCTGTTGTATTATTACACCACCGATACGGATCCTTGTAAATCCGAAATCTATTAGCCGGAGTCGGTTATCATGACCGAACATAACATTGGCTGGCTTCAAATCACCGTGATTATATTCGTATTTTTCATATAATTCTTTCAAGGGCTCCGCAAGTTGATCGAATAATATTACTGCACCCGTATCGGCCTGACTTCTCGAATCTAACCCCTTTAGGAATTTGTGCCCATCTACGGCGAGAAAGTCCATCAAAATATATATTTTTTCTCCTTGTTTGTTACCATTGGTGCGATTACTTGTAAAAATTTTATGAATCTTCGGGAAAAAAGGTTTCGCCGGATCGTCTACTAGATTTAAAAAATAATTCGCCATTGCTTCTTTCACTATGTCATCCGGCTTATAGCTGGCATCTTGTTCCTTGAGAGCAAATCTTAATTCATTACCTCCCTCTTCACGCGCAACAACACACGTGGCACCAAATGTGCCGTTGCCCGAATGTGACACAACACGGTATGTGGCTCCATCGATTATACATGTTGTATTCTCTACGAATACGAGTTCAGTACTTCCTGCTGGAATTACCACCGATAGATTGTTATCAGCGTCTGGTATTTGGGCCATGTCGAAATCTATATCCCATCCCTTATATGCCAATATGCTATCTATAGGCCCCTTCATACCTGGCTGAATTGTAAAATCAATACCCATCGGGCTAAAATCAATTGGCAAAGCAACATCTCGAAACCTTGGTGCCGACATCTTAATTTGTATGTCTAAAAAAACAAAAGTTAAGAAGTCCTAACGAAGTGAGGGGTTCTTAAGTTTATCGGGGTCTTAATTTAGATCTCTACAGCGTCATCCGTAAACAGATGGCGCCTCGTGCGAGACCGGGTCTGCACATGATAGGATACTAGCGACGGCATGCTCGAGTGCGTAGAGACAGATGAATTGTCATCTGCCGCAGCCGACGTATAATGGTACACACTATGGCGTGGAGGCATGTTCTGGCTGACAGGCGTCTGGCGGACAGGCGTCTGATACTCAGAGCTCTGACGGACAGGGCTCTGACGCACAGGCGTCTCAGGCCAGTTGTCCAGAGAAAACTCCGTCGCATCCAGAATGGCCCGATAGTGGCCCCAGATACTGTCCACGCTGAACATGATCGACGGAAGCAGTGGAAAGTCGATCTGGAAGTTCTCAAACGGATCCGCATCACGCTCGATCAGATCCAGAGCACGACGCACCCAGCGGCACACGCCCGCCGAGTCCAGCCTGGTCGTATTGAAACAGGGCTTGTCCGTTGCGTCAATGTAGCGGTACTTGAGGCTGAACTCGTCATGACCCATCTGGGTCACGGTACAGATATCGTCACTGCGCTTATCCGCCTGCGAAGTCAAGCCCTTGCGAATGAAACGGAATTGGATGGAGACCATTATACCTACTACACGTCGGGCCGACACCCCAGTCAACTTTGTTACGACCCGACCTGCTCAAGGCCCTGGGCCGCATCAAAGTAGATCCGTTCTATGTTGAGATAATGCGCGCTAATCTGCTTTATGGCCTTGTGAGCGACGGCGTTGATATATATACTAGAATTCATCTTCGTCGCCTTCGGATTAATGCGCACCATACTCTCCCTTGTATCCGGATCGGTAAACACTACGACCAATTCATTAATGATTTGCCATATCTTTTTAACATGATCTTCATATTCGGCATGTATTGCAACCAGTGCGTCTTGGACCTTGCCGAATTTTACAAAGGGAGACTGCGACGTTGTGCACACCGGAAGTCCCGGCACATTAAATGATATGGTTTCTAGCCGAGGTGTCTCAGGAGATCCCACAGTATATCCACGCAGACCAGTTGTGTAAATCTCCGCCAATCCATTCAAAAATTCCTTCCACTCTCTAACAGTTGTATCCCGTTTCCCGTATTTATCCCAGTCATGTACACACAAAAACTGGAGTGTCATATACGGTAGTAATTTTCCGAGATGCGCCTCTTTCCAATACGGATCATTGCACACACCCGTGCGTGTTGTATGCGTAGTCTTATCGAAGCTAACAGATAGTGTATTGGCTCTTACCGATGCAGGGCAGCTTTTCTTGATATATAAATCACGAAACGATTCTACCGTTTTCAGAATATCACGAGATACCGTCGGGTCGGGTATGGCATATTGAATATCATAACCTTGTCCTCGATCTCTGTAATCGTCGTCGTAAGGACGGCGCTGTTGTCCCCTTATTGCCTGTATAGCAGCCGGATATCCGTATCCTTGGGCTCCGTATCCCTGGGCAGGTATATAGGCCGGCGGCGCATAAGGATTTCTCGGATCTACTACGGGCTGCAGGCCCAGTGTGCGAATCCATTGTTGCATGACTTCTAGAATGTATCTATTGTACTCGGCCACGTTGTTGTTTCGCAGCGTAGCCTCCGCATTATTGAACAAATCCTGCGAGGCTTCTCGTTCGGCATCGGACCTCGTATCTCCATATTCACGAGTCTCTTTCAGGAATAATTCTTTCATCAGACCAAACAGATCCAGGCCACCAGGCGTGTTTCCCACTGCAAAGCTCGATCCGCCAAACGGAATATAGGCATTATCAATTATTACACCGGCGGCCCACGATACACCGGTAGAATCAAGAATAGAGACCGGTAACATACTTTCCGGCAAACCAGGTATGGTAACCGGTTCTAAGAAGCACACATGCAAGACACCGTCGTTTAATAGATGTCCACGAGACGGCGATGTAACCGTAAGAGTCGCCGTGACAATTCTACCGGTTTCATTTAGGTCTGATAACGTGTATACATAATCGGAGGCTCCATTGGGATTATTCAGTACTCTGTCATTTCCCTGTCGCAGATACGTGTTACGGCTGTTTTTGGGATTAGACCGTAGCCAATCTATTACAGATCTGCGATCGCCGCCTCTCTGCGGCCTTAGCTTCACGGCCTGCGCATCCCGTGAATCACTCGCAACTTGGATCGACGATAGACAGGCTACTACAATCGCCGCAATTCGGATTGCGGAATTGGTAATATCCGAGCAGATTTTTTTGCGGGTAGCCTCGTTTTTTATCATTCTGGTCGGATTCTGATATACTACCGAGGTCAGTTTACCCGAAATGTCTACCGTAAATGGCAGCAGTTTCTTCTCCACATCCTTTTTTAGAATGACGGCATAATCGCCACAGGCTCCCGGTCTCGCCAGATTATTCAAGTCGTAAATGTCCGGCGTATTCAAAATATGCGATACAATTTCGGTTAACAGATCTATATTTTTCTGATTGGCATTGTTAAACGGAAATGGTACTTCTAATGAAGCTCTAGAACCGGAAGCACCCATTACTGAACCAGAAGTTTTTCTTTCCACGGTTGTAATCGCTTTATGCATTTTTGAATCGTAACGGGACTGACGCTGCATGTTTTGGCAATATCTCCGTGATCTAATGTCAGTCCCAGCTCAACACAACAGAATGCAATAACGCTCGCCGTAAGAGAGGGCGGTGTATTCTCAGGAACTACGCCGAGTTCCTCCACCTTTGAGCAGACGTGACGTACGAGATGTTCGAGTGCGGATGCATGAGCAACGGGCACCGATAAATTCGTCAGATACGGAACTATGAAATCTTCATATGTCGTTGTACGGGCCACTGTTTTCTGCCACACGGCTCGCCGCTGCTGTGATCTGGCGACCAGAGTCTGTTCGGAATCTTCTTGACTCTCTTTTTTATCTTGCTTGCCCGGATTGGCATACGAGCCCGTCTGCTGTGATCCGGCCCGGTGTGCCAACAGATTCTGAAATGACTTTATGCCCTTGGTTACATATTTCAAGGGCAAGTTAAACATGTCGGCAATATCCTTGGGCATTCGAGGCGTATCGTGACGCTTAAGAGCCTCCCACAAACACGCCGCTAACATCGCATCTCGTTGTATCTGGCCTCTACAGCTCGTTGTCATCGTAAGTTGTGCAAAGAGTTCCTTCGTTTCTTCTATGACGGCTGTGCTAACGCCCGCATTTGCTGCACGAACCTGCAGTCCCTCGAAAATGGTCCACAGTGTGCGCTCTCGATACGGCATCATATTCCACATATGATAGCGTTTGATTCGGCGCATGAGTTTGCTTCCCGTGTTTGCGAGTATCATGGTTCCGAGACTGCTTTCGGGCATAAGAGGATTTAGAGGAAATCCGCATCGGCTGGGATCAATGCCGTTATCGGAACTGAACCAGCGATACTCGGCGCCCGTTTCGAGAGGAATATCGAGTAGAGTTCCGCAGGCGGTGCAGATCGTTGCGCCATCGTCCATCTGAATATGGGTTGCATCGTCACAGATTGGACAAGTATCTTCGAGATCGACCTCGACCTCTACCTCTGCCTCAGTAGAAACCCGATCGGGCTTTTGTTTATGTAGACTCGGCCACAAGTCTGCCATTGGTCGATCCATAGATTCGATAGAACTCTGTCAAATTTTGTCCTTACACTGTAAGGTAATATGTCTGGCGCTAAACCAACGGATTATGGCTTTTTCGGGCCCGATTATTCCGTGTCCAATGATATTAAATTACCAGGAGAACTCGGTGTTCGTCAAGAGTCGAGTTTTCAGGCCATCTTCGATTCCGTAGGTGGTGTAAATTACTATCTCGATACGATAGCCTTTGGTTCTGCAACGGGTTTCGACAAAGGAGATCCCTATCCGCTCGGCATTCGCTATTATTTGGATACGGGTCTCAAATGTTCGAATGGTGCCACAATGCACGAATACGTTGATGGAGTTACGAGAGGCGATTTACTCGGCGAGAGAGTGGCAAAAGGGTTGGCATCTGCCGGATTACCTGGAATGAGAGGTCTCGCACCAGGATTGGTGGAAAATGCTGTAGATGCTCTTGATCCCCGGCCTATTTTTTCGGCGGTGACCGGAACTGGATATCCCGTTTGTCAACAGGTATCGTGTCCAGTAGGTACATCAAAGGGAAGTATCGTCACGATGGATGATCCTCTCAAACCGTTTATAATCGGTGAAGTGTCCTACAAGAATGGTATGGCGATGCAAAAGAGATGGGTCCAAGGTTATAATGACAAGGGGGGAGCCATTTCTATTTCCAAAGATGAATTCTCCATTACTCCGAAATGCTATAATCCGGATGGTTCTTATATGGCGAGACCACCGGATGGTTGTCCCCAGACACCGCCGACATCAACCGATCAATCTAAGCCCAAGGGAAAAAGATATAAGAACTGTACTCTGGTGAACCCTGTATCGTTGCCGCCGACAATGCAGGCCTTTACAGATTATTCTGAGCCGGTATCCGTAGTCAATGTTGCAGGCATAATAACATTATCCGTTGTCCTAGCGGCGATTACGTACTCGTTCTACAAATCTCGGAAATAGGTTGCGGAACGATAGGGCTCCCGCACATGTTTTGGTTACATGTACTTCTCTCATTCTTGCCATGGCTAATAGTAATATTCGTGCGAAATCCAAGAATATTACTTATAGCATTAGCGATTACGGCTATTCTAAATGAGTTTCGACGACCCGTATATTCGCCGTTGCATACATGGTTATCCAAGATGGCCGGTTTACCGATTTCAGAATTCATGATAGGTTTTATTCTAATCATGTCCGTATCGCCAACGTGTATCATGGCCGCTCGTGTTTACAGGGGTCTTATACGAATCAAGCGATCTAGACGCCGCGGGTTTTCATAAGATTGTGCAGCGTAACAGCCAGAATGCCTCCGGAAATCTGCGCAACAATATAAGAACCTGCCGTAGTAGCTGCGATTCCTTTGTTATACAAAGTCATCAGAGTTACGGCCGGATTGTAATGGCCGCCGCTTACATCTAGGCCGAGGTAGATCAGAATGGCGAGTGTCGCACCAATGGCCCAGGGATTTCCGGTCGCAACAATTACGGATAAAAAAATGAAGGTTCCAAGGAATTCAACAATCGTGGGTAATACAAGAACGGCCATGTTTCTAATATTATCGGGTATTTTTAAAGGGCCAGAGCCCGAAGACGACTCTCTGGAAGAATACGGCTGCTGATATTCATAGATTCCAGCTCCTGCAGAAACAGCTTGTACGCATAAGGAATCCGCACCTGGCCAAATTCCGTAGAGTTTCCGCAGCCCGTGCACTGCCAAATGTTCTTTTCCCGATTGGCCACGGCTATAATTCCGCAGCCCTTGCACACATGAACCTCGAAATTATCCGAGGTTTCGAGCATTCGCTCCTTCAGAAAGATCGAGGCGCCATGCGAAATCATGCAATCCCGCTCCATTTCGCCGAAACGGAGGCCACCGTCTCGTGCTCTGCCCTCGGCCGGCTGCCGGGTAAGCATTACCAGCGGCCCCGTCGATCTCGAATGGATCTTGTCATTCACCATGTGCTTGAGACGCTGATAGAAACAGGGGCCCATGAAGATACTCGTGGACAACTGCTTTCCGGTATAGCCGCAGTACAGAATTTCATTCGAATGCGGCTCCAGACCACACTGATTCTGGAGGATATCGGCGAGTCCCTTTGCCGTCATGGCCTTGTTGAACGGTGTGGCATCTCCGAGAAAGCCGAGCTCGCAACCCACCCGGCCCAGCAGCGTTTCCATGAGCTGCGCAATCGTCATTCGACTCGGAATGCAGTGTGGATTAATGATAATGTCCGGTATAATACCCGAGGCCGTCTGCGGCATGTCGTGCGGCTCCAGAATCAGACCGCACGTGCCCTTCTGACCGTGTCTCGACGAGAACTTGTCGCCGATTACGGGCACACGCTCCTCACGAACACGGATCTTCACGAAACTGTAGCCCTCGCCATTCCGGCCTCTGTAAATACGGTCTACGTAGCCCGACTCATTCGTTCTTAACAGCTTACTCGAATCCCGAAACCGTTTGCCGCCGGCGGCCTCCACTGCTGCCGCCGCCGCCACCGACGACATGGCGTGAAGAGAGGCGTGATTGATACCCGCCTGGGCCGCTCCATCGTGACCACGGAGACGAATGGGTGCAACCTTGCCGATCAACACATCGTCCTGCGTCACAAAGACGTTTTCGGGCACGATGCCATCGGCTCCGAGTTTGTCGTAATTCGCCAGCTTCATGTGACGTGTCGTCAGCGGATTCGGACGACAGAATCGCTCCTCTTCACCCGATGCCTGATTCTTCTTCTCCTCGTCCTTGTAGGTCCTGTAGAACTCGGAGCGGAAGAGGCCACGGTCTAGAGATGCCCGATTAATCATGATCGAATCCTCCTGGTTGTAGCCTCCGTATGTCATGATCGCCACGACGATGTTGAATCCCGACGGCATGCTCTGTGCACGGTAGAATTGGCTCATATACGGACTCGCCAGAGGCACGGAGGAATACCACAGAAGGTTCGACATGGTGTCAAGACGTTGGTGGAAATTGAGGGAATAGACGCCCATGGCCTGTTTGCCCATGGCCGACTGATACGAATTACGGGGAGCCTGGTTGTGATCCGGAAAGGGAATGTTCGAGGCCATGGTGCCGAGAATCGTGGAAGGATGAATCTCAACATGGGTGAAGTCTCCGCCCTTGGCATCCGTAGGAGTCATGGCGATCAACAGATTCTCCGTCTCGCCTGGATCAATGTACTCGATCAGACTGTGACCGCTGCCCGATATCCACGAGATCACCTCATTCCACGTCGTCCAGGACTTGACGGCGGCCGTCGTCACTTCCCGTGCGCCGCTCGCCGTCATCACGGGCCGTAACAGACGACCGCCTTCCGTGTTAATCCAGATCTCTCGGCGACCGGTCTTGTAAACGATACTCGTATGAATGTGGATGCGACCCCGCTGTTTGGCTGCTCTTAGAGAGGCGACGCCGTCAAATGCGCCCTTGGCATCGACCATCAGCATTCCTATCCATGCTCCGTTGATGTGAACACGGATTCCCGTGAATAGATCGGCGCGGCTCACTTCATCCAGATTCTTCATGGCGAGCTCGTCATACAGGAAGGCCACAATGGGCTCCGGTGACATCGGTAGAGACACAATGGCCGTGCTGCTCAGATTCTTCACGACACCTACCGCATGGCCCTCCGGTGTCTCGGCGGGACAGACGAAGCCGAACTGCGTGGCGTGGAGTTTGCGTGGAGCGAGCAGTTTACCCGTCTTCTCAATCGGTGTGGAAAGACGGCGCAAGTGACTAATGCCCGAGAGATACGTGAGACGGTTCATAACCTGACTGATTCCCTGCTTGTTGCCCATCTTGCCGCCCGTGAAATTGCCCGTGGCGAGGGACGATTTCATTCCGATGGTGACCAGCGTGGATTTCAGGATCTTGTATACATTGCTCGGATTGATAATGTCCTCCATCTTACCGCTGCTCTTCCAGAAACCATTGTGGATCTCCTTTGTGAGCATCGTCTTCATATCCTTGATCACCTTGGTGCCGAAGAGATAACGGAAGAGATTGCCCATGAGATTTCCGGGCAGCTCCACCTTCTTATTCGGATATGCATCTCGGTCATCATGGGGAATCCGGCCCGTGAACACATCCAGAACCTTCTTGGTTACCGATGAAATGTAGGCCGCCTTCTCGAAGAACATGGTAG
>SXGQ01049412.1_pt1 | contig 19178 bp, 20 predicted proteins | sample 3178371 | NCBI WGS metagenome assembly SXGQ01 (sample SAMN11356859, study PRJNA531348) | freshwater metagenome | isolation source: freshwater sample F1-20 | place: China: Fuxian Lake, Yuxi | collected 2017-12-25 | reverse complement strand
TGAGATCCCGAATGAGTCTTTTAACTTCATTCTTTAGGTATCTCTGCACTTTGTCGCTCTCGCCAGATTCCCGTGCCATTTCCATCAGCTTATGACCGTGCTTCATGTTCATGAGGCCTTCATAAATTGCTGTGGGATATGCATTGGGTGCGCTGGGTTGTGCAACCACATCTATAGTGACTATTTCAAAGTCACTTACATGTCCTGTTCTGTCGTCTACATTGCCGCTGCCACGACTGCTGACACCAAGTTTTACACCTGATGTCAACAGCGTTTTAATCAATTCTCCCATGGGAGTTGGCAGGATTTTCAACTTGCCGCAACCAGCATGTCCGTCCATCCACATGCCTTCAACTGTGTGACACACACGATCTAAATTGATTTTTAGATCATCTGGATGGTCCACTTCACCTAAAACGGAGTTACCGCCGCGGATCTGTTCGTTGATGGTTTCAACTGCCTTGATTATTTCGTGTCTGGGATAGATACGTTCATTTGCATTCTTCTTGTCGCCTTCAATGCAAATGCCTTTGAGGTAGAGGTTCTTTTTGCCATGCATATCAGCCTCTTCCAAGACTTGGATGTTGGCCTGGCTAAAAGTAAGATCTTCTCTTAGGTACGTAGATCGCATCTAATTAAGCCTTACGTCCTGTGGGAAGTGGGCTCTTGTTGTTTTGACCTTCGCTGCCGGCGCCCATTTTGGGTTTGGGTGCTGCTGAAGGCTTTTGTGTGCCTTGGGCAGGTGTGTTGCCAACTTTGCCAATCAAATCTTTTGTTGCATTGCGATAAGCTGCGGTGTCATGATTGCCACCTTCGGCTGCACCAGTGTGTACTGGACGGCTAGCCATGCCTGCTTGTCCGCTGTTGGCTGCATAGGTAGACTTTTTGTTTACACCGCCTTCTTCACTGGTCACTGGCTTTGGGGCAGGTTTTAGACTCACAGCTTCCATCATGCCTGGCTCCATTTCGTCGGTGTCGTCCATTTCAATGGCATCACCACCTTCATCGGGACCAAAATCGTCGCCGTCGCCCATGTCTCCCATGAGGTCTTCAAACTCGGCCATGAGTTGATCCAGTTTGTCTTCCAAATTCATGATGTCGTCTTTGGTGGCAGGTTCACTGTCCATGTCTTTTGAGTCCATGTCCATGTCTTTCATGTCCATGTCATCTTCCATGTATCCGTGCATGCCTTCCATGTTCTTGTCATCTTCGTCGTGTTCGGCTTCCATGTTCATGTCAGACTCTTCTTCCATTTCCACGTCGTCGATGAGGTCGTCAGCAGCGTCTCCGCCCATGCCTTCTTCCAGTTCTTCGTCGGCTTCGTCCATCTCTGCGTGTTTGGCTTCTTCGATATCTTCTTCGGCTTCTTCGGCCATGATATCTTCATAGATTTGACGGCTTTTTTCCACAACGATGTCGTGGAAAAGTTCGCGGGCTTTGGCCTCTTCGTCATTGATTACATATTCAATCAATTGTTCAAAACGGTTCATGTGAAAAACTCCTATAGGTAAAGTGTGCTGTTATTTACACACAAGGAGAAAAACACGTGGTTTACCGGGTGAAAAGGCCCATAAATGTAATTTTTATTACATGGCCGGGGGTGCAGGAGGAGGTGCATATTGTTTACGCACCAGTTTGAGTTTCTCCTTGAACTCATACATTCTCACGTCATTCATCTTTCTCAACTTGTTGAGTTGACGCAGTGTGAGACGAGTTTTACGCAGGTCGCTGAGTTGCACTTGACTGTTGTCTTGTGACACATCCTGAAATGCGTCAGGACTTTTGCGAAAAAATTCGTTCAGCAGCATGCAGTTATTTATACAGCACCCGGCGCAGGAGCAGCCGCTCCAGCAGGCACTGCACCGCCAGGAATCACAGGCACAGGTCCAGCACCGCCAGGTGCAGCCCCAACAGCGGCCATACCAGCAACTGCTTCACCAGTTTCGATGTCAGATTCCAGCCCACTCGGAGTGATACCAATGCTGCGCATGTCTTGTCCAGCATTGGTCGCCAATTCAGGTTCATCGCGTTCTTCACGCCACATTTCTTCGTTTTCTGCGATTTCTTCTTCGGTCAAGCCCAGGAATCGTTGCAACAAGAAACGCTTGCTCATGTAAGGCAAGGCTTCCAACTGTGTGAATGCACCAATACGTGTGGTATCCAGTTCGCTTTGGCGATAACTGGCAAAATTTTGAGGCGCATTGAACTTCAAATTGAACAGGCTTGAGTCTATGTTGAAGCCACGCCATTTCATGAACATTTTGAATTCATCATCGAGTTTTTGTACAATAAGACTCTGCAAACGTTCACAATATTGATTGAATCTATACTCTTGGATTAAGGCTGTGCCCACTTTGCCGTCGGTCATAGCACGGTCAGAGTCGTCTGGACCTGTGGGCAGATAACTTGATGGCACACGAAGACCACGAGCCATTTTGTTGTTGAAATATTTCAAGTCATCAATTTCGCCCAGGTTCTGCCCGCCTTGAAGTGTGTCTACTGAACTGCCACGTCCGTCTGCACCTTGGGGAAAGAAGTAGTCTTCGTTGATTGACAGTGGATTGTATGACGCATCCATCATGTTGTTGCCGCCGCCAGTCATGGTGGGGATTCTGCGCTGATGCATTTCGTTTTTTACCCGTTCCACAAAGGCCATGGCCAAGTGCGATGGCATGTTGCCCACGTCAATTTTGAAGATTCTGCGCTCAGGTGCACGGCTCACACGATAGATCAACACAGCGTCTTCCAGCAGTTCTTTTTGTTTGAATACTTTGTAGATCTGTTCCAAAATACTGCGGCCAAAGGGCCAGAACACATCCAGGCCTTCGTTCAGACTCACATGCACCACATGCTTGGCATCTAAACAAACTTCGTTCATGGCAGTCATGAATCGTGAATTTCCCACTCCGCCACCCATGCCACCGTTGGGCATGGTGTAGTTGGCATTGCCTGATATGGTGCCGGTCACAGGATTGGTCATATAGTCTGTAGTGGTTTTTGCTGCCACAGTCATGTTTTGAAAGTTGGGGTTGATGTCACGGATCACATACTGTTCAGGACGCTTGCCTTCTGATTCGTTCACAATTACACGGGCAACTTTGCTCATGTCCACCCACATCATTTCAAATGTTTCTGGATCCCGTACAAAAACCTGATCGCCGTACTTGATGGTGTTGCGGAACAGTTTGAATATGCGCTGGTCCAGTTTGTTCAGCTTGATCCACTGTTGCAATTGCTTTTTGATAATTGAGACTTCGTTGTCTGTGGGCTTGTCTCTGTAATCAACTTCAAACGGTGTGCCGTTTTGTTCGTTCATCTGTGTGGAGAATTCAGCAATGATGTCTAGGCAAGCGTTGATCTCTGAATCCATGTCCATGTTCTCATACTGATTGTAGCGTTCAATACGGTTGGGGTGTCCAGAATAAACTTCGGGCAGTCTTGATGCATAGTTGCGAAATATAAAGTCTGCAGGCATGCCTGTGTCTGAGCCATCATTTCGAGCATAGCCAGGCAGGCCAAATTGGTTCCTGCCTGAAATAGGGCTCATCACACCTGTGGTGTCTGCCACTTTGAAATATTTGCGCCAGCCGGGTTGTTTGGGTTGTGCCATAGTGGATTATTTATTGTTAGTTGCTGGCTACCTGTGCTAATCGCTCACTGGCCTTGGCAGTGGATGCTTGACTGCGACGAATTTCTTCCAGCAACCCAACCATTTGTTGTTGCAGGCCTAGATCACCACCTCTTTGCATTTGTTCTGCAAATTTGCTGATGTTGGTCACAGCAGATTTAAATTCGTCGCCCATGGTTTCTTTGAAACTTTGACTGATTTGTTCTGCGGTTTCTTTGTCTATTTCCAAACTGGGCATGGCACCCAACAATGCACCTGTGTTGGTTGCGGTGGGCATGGCAGTGTTTTTGAGACTGTCAAATTTTTGAAGTATTTGACTTTGACTGTCAGCCAAGACCTGCAACGGAGATTGCGGGGCATTGACGGTGGCGCTGGCGTCAGGCAAGTTTGCACTCATGTCTTTGCCAGCAGTTTTGGTATTCAATTTCATGCCTGATGCGATGCTGTCAATTACTTTGAGCATTTCGCCCTGTGGGTCTGACATTTTGTTCTTTGATCGGTCACCGGTGACCATGCCAAACAACTTGTTTAAATCACTGTTTTGTTTTTTGCTTAAAACCCGCTCACCCTGATGCAATTGTGCAATGATGTCTTTGGGTTCAAACAGTTTGCCAATTTCACCCGATGTGCCGTCGTCTCTTGCTGGGATTGGCGGCGGGATCAAAGGATTGTACCTTGGGCCACTGGGTGGCCGTCTTTGCTGTTCATCATTGGGCTGGATCAATGACTCTGGTCTAACCACTTCCACAGGCAGTGGATTGGTTCGATCGTATGGTGGAAATGTTTCAGGATCACGCTGCTGTCTGGGATTACCCGACCCAACTGGACCTGATTGTGAGTCGCCAGGTCTGGGGGCTTGCGCCGACGGCACAGGCTCTGTAATTGCATTTATCCTTGATCCACTCGCACGAGCGACTTGAACACCTGTAATAGCAGCCCCATACTCATTTAACTTCTTTGTAAACTCTGTGACCACCTTGGTCAATGCCTCGGCAAAAATGTTGGGAAGGTGTTCGCCAATAAATTTTTGCTCCAGTATCATCAAATTGTTTTGTTCTGTGCGCAATTTGGCCTCGTTAGCCACCACTGTCTTGCTGGCTGCTATTTGTGCAGCCACTTCCTCTTCTGCATTTTTTCTTACTGCTCCGGCACCGTCCTTTAATATATTATTGTACATCATGGTGGCTTTGGCAGCACTGTCCATTGAACCCAGAAAGTCTTCAAAAACTCCAACTTTACCCAGCGTACCTAGTGTTTCCAAGGAACGCTTTGTGGCACCTAAAGTGTTTTGTAGTGCAGCATCAAGCCCCGCTTGATCAGAGACACGTTTGCCACTCTCGTCCTGAGTTACAAAACGTCCTCGTTTGATGTCTTCAGTTTCACGCAGGCCTTGACCTTGAGTCACCTGATTGTATTGTGCAGCTGCCTGAGTTCCTATGAAGCCTGACACAATGTCTTGAAAACCTTTTTCTTGTCCCAGTCTTTTGGCAATAGTCAATCTCTGCTGTATTTGCTCGATTTCTACATCTTTGCCTTGTCTCTGCAACTCATATATGGTGGCTGCAAAACGCTGATTGCTCATGGCTTCGTCCAGCGCATCTTGCTGTTGTTTGGCATTGAGACCGGTTATTTTGGTCAGTGTATCTTGTTCGCGTATGAACTTGTAGGCACTGTCGGCTAATTTTCCATAATCTTGCTGCTGTCCCAAAGTAAGTCGACTTTGCATTTTGGCAAATCGCATGGCAGCGTCGGCCTGCTCCTTTTCATTCAATCCCAACTTTCTCAAATTCTCTTCATACACCGACAAGCCCAGTCCAAGATCAGCAAATTGTTTGACACCTTTGCGCACTGTCCCGCCCAACAGCGCCAGATCAGCAGCGTTGTCCCCAAGCAGTCTCACATTGTTATCCATGTCCAAAACACTTAGACCCAACTTTTGAAAATCTAGGGACAAACCTTCAACACCATCTGCGCCTGCTGCTCCGCTTTGAGCCAGTCTACTGAATGTATCGAACATGACATTTTTTTGATTGACAGCAGTTTCTGTCAGTTCAACACTTGTTTGAATAAATTTTCCCGCTATAAATGTAAGTGCAGCATAGACTCCTTTCATGATCTTGCTGCCCGGAATCAACAAACTTAAGGCAGTGGCTGTAAAAGTAAGTCCGTCGGCCATGGCATACAGGCCTTTGTTGAATACTTGAGCGCCTTTTTCGCCCTCGTACATGCGACGTGTGTAATCTCCTACAACATCGGACAAACGGCCAACTGCACCTGCGGCCAACCCCACCTTGTTGTCAAAGTTTGATATGCCAGTCTGCGCATCCAACAGTCTAGCATTGGTTTCAGGCAGAATATAGCCAAAACGGCGCATCTGTTCGTTGACTTCTTCTGTGATCCTGGCAAGGTTTTCTTCTGGCGTCATGGTTGTGTACCTATAAGTAGAACTATATTTATAGGTATCAAAATGACCCAATCTCACAATCCGCTGCGACAATTTTTCCGACAGCCCGCAATCTACTTGAAGTTGCCCAGTGCTGGACGATACTGGCCGGCTGCAGCCTTGGATTTGCCTGCCAACGGTGAACTGCCTGTGTATCCCATGACTGCCATTGATGAAATCACCTATCGTACTCCTGATGCTTTGTTCAATGGTCAGGCCGTGGTCACTGTGATTCAGAGTTGTGTGCCCAACATAAAAAATGCCTGGCACATGCCCAACATTGATGTCAGTCCGTTGTTGATTGCCATACGTATTGCCAGTTATGGACATGACATGGCTCTGAACACCACTTGTCCTTCATGCAGCCACGAAGAAGAATATGCCTTGGACCTGCGCACAGTGCTGGATCAAATTCGTTCACCAGATTTCAATGACACCATCAACCATGGTGATTTGGAAATTGTTTTCAATCCGGTGAACTACGAACAACAAAATGCCAGCAGTATTGCACAATTTGAACAGCAAAAACTGTTGAGTGTGTTGCCCACAGCAGACTTGCCCGAACAAGAAAAGATGACTCGCTTGACCCAGGCCATGAAAGTGATCACGGATCTCACCATCAACATTGTGTGCCACAGCATTGCTGTGATCAAGACCCCCGGTGCTGCTGTCACAGACCATGAGCAAATTGAAGAGTTTTTGAGAAACTGTGACAGCAAGATTTACAATCAAATCAGAGATCATGTAGTGTCACTGCGACAACAAAGCGAGATTGCACCATTGAAAATTGTCTGCACTGAATGCAGTCATGAATACAATCAACCCATGGATCTGGACATTGCAAATTTTTTCGCATCCGCCTCCTAATCTCTTCTCCTGAACAAATCAGTTCCTATGTGGACCGCCTAGATCGGGAGGCTGAACAAATCAGATCAGAAAGTCTGCGATTGGCCTGGTACATGCGTGGTGGCGCCACATACAATGATGTCATGCAAATGAGCGCAGCCGAAAGAAAAATGATCAGTGAACTGGCCAAGGAAAACATTGAGACCACAAAGAAATCTAATTTACCGTACTTCTAATGAACACAGAAACTGTCACTGCTGATATCTTGACCTGGTGTGAAACTTTTGTAGAAGTTCCACATCCTGCATTAGGAGGGTGGCCGCCGTGTCCATTTGCACGATCTGCACGACTCAACAAGACCATACAGGTGTTAACCGGTGCTGACCCTTATTTTGATCTGCGCAATCGCGCCCGATGGGGCATGGGCCGATACGAAGTTGTGGTGTATGCTTACGATCCTGCAGACTGGCCATACTCACGTTTTCACTCGGCCATAGAGTCAGCCAACCAAGAATTTTTGCTCTCACGTGATATCCTGGCCTTGGAGGACCATCCTGAATCTGTGGAAGATGTCAACGGTGTTATTATGAATCAAGGCCGGTATGCATTGGTGCTAGTACAAAGCCTTTCAAAGTTAAACACAGCCGCAAAACAGATGGGCACAAAAGGGTTTTATCATGCCTGGCCTGAAGAGTATCTTACAGGACTGTTCAACCATAGACAGGATCCCAGATGAGCAGTTATCAGTTTGCCAGAATTGACCTCAGTAAAACCAACTACAGCATAGACATAGAATGGATGTATATAACCCGGCCAGACATACCTGCGTTGAATGCCATCTATCGTGATTACTGCGTGTACAAAAAATTTTCAAGCGTGATGCCTATATTTGACAGCAGATACACTGATCCAATGACTGATGTGATTGGATACTATGACCAGGCCCAACTGGTAGCGTTTAGTCTGATTCGACGCTACGATGAACACAATGCCTTGTGCGATCAGTTTGCATGGACCTATCACAATCCTCGACTGAGACTGGGCATAGAAACAATGAAAGCCGAGTGTGCCATATACCGAGCACGTGGATTCCATTACCTTTACCTTGAACAAGCGCACTTGTACAAAAGTGAAATAGATGGATTTGAAATATTAGGACCAATGGAGTAAGATCATGTATTCAGTATACCAACACTGGGACCCGTTAAAAGTGTGCATCGTAGGGCGTAGTTATCCACCTGAATTTTATTCATGGATCACTGTACCGCATGTGAGATCATTGTTTGAACGTATTGCAATTGAGACCGAAGAAGATTACCAAAATATTGTAAAAAAATTAAAAAGTTTTGGAGTAGAAGTATTAAGGCCTACTGTGTTTTCAGACTCATGTCATTATTTAATGCCTGATGATTCAAGACATATTCCACCGCCAATGACTCCAAGAGACATATCTGTCATGGTTGGTAACACGTTTTTTCAACAATTTACAGCACCAGGCTGGATAAGTGGTTACGAACATATTGTCGAGCATGTACAATCACAAGGTAATACTGTTCGTAAAAATTACGAAGGTCAAATTATAAATGGTGCTATGATATCTCGAATTGGTCGAGATCTATACTTCGGCACTGATAGATACTCACAAGATCAATCAGAATTACAACATTTAGTAAACAACGAATTTAAAAACACAAGAAATCATATTGTGAACACCGGTGGGCACGGCGACGGTACCTACTGCCCAGTGTGTCCCGGATTGATCATAAGTTTAGAAGATGTGCCCACATACAAAGACACATTTCCAGACTGGGAAGTTGTTTACTTGCCAGGACAGAGTTGGACAAAAGTACAACCATTTTTATTATTAAAAGAAAAAAATGCAGGCCGGTGGTGGATCCCAGGATTCGAACACGATGATGCTGTGGTTGATGTTGTTGAAACATGGCTTGGTCATTGGACTGGATATGTAGAAGAAACAGTGTTTGATGTAAACATGTTGATTGTTGATCCAAAAAATGTCATTGTATTCAATTACAACAAACAGGTATTTGATGCACTAGATCGGTATGGTATTACCCCACACATAGTGCCATTTAGACACAGATATTTTTGGGATGGTGGCATCCATTGCATCACATCAGACTTGCATAGAGAAGGCTCCATGCAAGATTTTTTTCCACAGCGAGGTTAACATGGATTTATACACAATTTGGGCAGACAAAGAAGGCGACATATCAGACCTAGAATGGGTCAACGGAATGAAAAGTTTCTTTGATCATTTGGTCAGTGAGGGCCGAATGGAAAGTTACAGAATCACCCGTTGCAAGATGGGATTCCGTAGCATTGCTGACATGCCTGAATGGATGATCATTATGGAGTTCAAAGACATGGGTCAAATGGATAGTGCATTCAAACGTGTCGCTCCACTCAAAGGCGATCTTGAAACCAAACACAAGAGTTTTAATCAGTTTGTGTCAGGAAACATTCAACATGCACTGTTTAGAGATTGGCCAGATACTAACTTAGATGATTAAAGATCTCTAACGAGATCTGTTGATTTCACTTCGTTCATCAACGTATTGTTTTCAAGAGCGAAGCGAAACAGTTTCATCTAGATTCTATAGTCACACTTTGCCCGCACAAGGCAAAGGCTGCTTCATCTGAGTTCTGATAGCACTTAGCATTACTGCATTACAGAGGCGGTTGTCCGGTACCTCGAGCAGCGTCTTTATAACAACGGCAGTCTGCACAACATACGCTAACAAATTGTACAAACCTGCTGCCCCGCGGCAGCGTCTTTTTAGCCTTTAAATTCTGTTCAAACAATCAAACCGCGGCAATTTGCGATCGTCGTCCTGTCAAGGATAGTGATTGAGTGCTCACTGGCGCGGTGAGTCTTCCATCCCTGTGATCCGAAATCCAGGTCTAGGGCACACGTGGTTGGCTTGTGCGAGCCGTTACTGCCTGTAAAATTTTGTCTTTGATGTGTGAGCCATGTACACGTACTTGTATATGGCCGTTGTAATAATCTGCTGATTCCAATACTCGCCTTGCAAACTGCTCTCGTGCCTCAATGTAACTACATTCAGACTTGCTTTTGCAATAGTAGAGTATCTCTCTGGAGAAGTTTTCGGTGCCTAGTTTGATTACGTCTGCGGTTAATTCTGGGCTTGACCCATAGTACTCACGCCAATCACTATCGATCTTGGTGCGTATCTTCTTCCGCTTTTTAATGCCGTTCTTTTGTTTTGTTGTCTTGTACGTGGTTTTTGAAAATTTTGCTAATTTTTTGCCTATGTACTTGCGTCCAGATAGATTATTTGTGATCTCGTAAACAAATCCCACACATTCTTCGGGCAATGTCTCAACTGGAGTGTTTTGATATAGCCATGTCATTGTAATGTTGTAGATTTGCCTTTTGTGCTATAGTTATGCTGCCTTAGTATAATTGTAGTTTTTTCAAGAGATTTTGATTTTCATATAACATGCCTAGGTTGTAGCGGTTTTGTTGTTCGTTGTATCTACTTAGATAGTTCAATTCTTGCTGTCTTCCTGTAGCAGTGTAGTCGTTGCCCAGTCCAAAATGCACAACTCCAGTGGGTTTCAACCCCAGGCGCTCGCACCAATGCGCCTGCTGGTCCAGATATTTTGTGACCATGTAGTCCACAGGAAACTGCTGTATCAAACTCAATGCCAGCCCGCCGCTTAATCTGTTGCAGATGTTTTCGTCATTGCTCATTTGCATGGGATCACTGGGTTTGTGTTTGAGCATGCGCACAGCAATCTTGGCGGTTTGCACAGGAAATGTTTTGCTGAGACTGAACGTTATTTCTCGGATACAGTCTGCACTCAAGTCAATGTCCACAACATTGTTGCTGTTTGGCAAGTAAATAAAGTCTACCAGCAAGTCTACACCTTGATGATTGCATTGTGCTACCAGCCATTTAAAACGTTCATGTTCTTGACCTGTGAGTGCAAACGGCAGACTGCATATACACGCATCGCCAGGTTGTATGTCAAAGTCATCGTCGATGTATCGCCAGTTGAATCGTGACTTCTGCCAGATCTCCATGTGCCACCAGTAATCGCCACGAAACACTCGCAGGCGTTGGTCTTTGTGCATCATGTACCAGTTAAGGAATGATTCTTGTGTGCCTTGTGAAAAGCCCACATACCGGAACTGATCCAAGTTATTCAGTTTGTATCTTGTGCCAGCGGCAATCCATTTAGGAAATGCTTCTTGAAACTGGTCGACAATCCAACAGTTTCTTAAATGTTCACTGAGACTGAGGCTGTTTACAAAATCAATCACTGTTGGATCTTTGATGGCATTGCCACTGCTGAATATGCTGTGGCTACGTGCCCGCACTTCCCAGAACTGTGAATTTTGTGGATAGGCCCACACAAACTCTCCGGGTGTGTCCAAGCAGTCGTCGGCACTGGCTTTGGCCATTGCCCAACTGATTTGACGTATTAGATTGATTTGTTTAGCAGTCTGCATGCTCGTACATAACTTTCATAATCCTCAGACCAAGTGGGGTCATTGTGGTTGATCTCATGTCTGGTGCGCAGTATCCATTTCAACGCAGGCAGTTCAAACGCAATGTGCCAGGTGCCGTTCTTGCCAAAAAACAAACACTTGTCCAACACCGTGCCATCATCACAGTGATATGCACTCAGCCACTTTAATTCTTGCAAGTCGTAGCCATCTACTTCAATGGAGTCCAGTTCGCAACTGCGGTCTTGCGCAATCGCACCGTCAACGACTACAGTATCCTTTGATGGATCTTTGCCATAGTGTTCAATGCTCAAGTTTATCTTGTTGTCCACAGGATGACACTGTACAGTGATCAAAGGACAAACTGTGTTTTCAAATACCACAGCATCATTGATTGAGATGCGTATGTCAGGCAAGCCGTTGCAGTCTTGTATATTTTTAAATTTCAATGTCAAGTTCATGGCGACAAAAATTCCTAAACAAATCCCAGTGTTGATACACTCGGTTCACACAAATACGATTTACAAACAAGTCAGGATCAAAGTCCAGTTGATAAGACTTCAGCAGTTCTCTGCGATTATATCGATCCCAGGAATGATCACCAATGCCAAAGTTTACACTGTTGGTAGGCTGTAAGTTGAATATTTCACAAATAGTTTTGTATTTACTCTGACGTGTGGTATAAATCCAATCTGGTTTAAAATTATTTAACAATACGTTGCCTATCAAGGCACCTACATTGTTGTTGTATCCTATGCTGTGATGCAGTCGTTGTCCATCAAATGTGCCCGGGCGAGTGTAGCGCATGCCTATTCGGGCAGTGCCCACAGGCCAGGCCTTGCTGAGAGAGAACGCCACAGTGTCTATGCAAGTATAACGCAAATCCACTAATAAGTCATGACAGATGGGCCAATAGCACAGGTCCAACAGCACAGGAATGTTCTGTGCATCGCATATGGACATTATTCGATCATAGTCATCAACCGGCGCCACTGTGTCACAAAACGGCACACTCAGCACCAGTGCATCGCCGGATACCAAAGGATTGGACTCAGTTACAAAACTCCAATCCGCATTGCCACTGATCCAGGTCTTGAGATGGTAAAAGTATTCGCCCACAAAGCATCTAAACCGTCTGTGCCGATGTCTAAAGTAAAAACTGTCAAAGGCCTGTGTGCTGCCTTCGCTGTAGTCTGGCTCATACTGGTCCAGTCCCACAATGGTGCTAGTGTCATGTCTTTGAATCCAGCCAGCAAAACGTTGCTCTAACTGTCGCAGTTGATCACTGCTGTTGGCAGCACGAACCACATCGTCTGAGGTTATTGATGCAGCCAACACAGTTTCCACAGCGGGATCTCTGTCCACTCTGCTGCCAATGTAGTAGCCGTTGACCGCTGAACGCATAGTCCAAAAGTCAGCATGGGGATTTTGTGCTTTGGCCATGATCATGGCAAACTGTCGGCCTAGGTGTTCCATACAATGTCTGGTTGTGCCTGTATCCAGGCCTTGGTCCGTTGCAACAGTTCAACGTCGCTTTGAAAAATAGTGTTGTCCAAGTTCACGGCCAGATTTTTACGTTTGTGTATGATGTATTCCACAAACGGTGTGTGAAAGTTCAGTTTCCAAATGCCGTTGTGTCCCAAGTACAAGTTGGGAGAAATGCTGGGCGGCAGCGGATTGCCTTGATCCAGTTGTTGTTGATAATACACAGGATTATACACAGGATAAAAGTGTGCTTGTCGTAATTCGTCTATGTTAAATGCAATGTCGTCTATGCCGATGCCCAGGATTTCAACATGCTTGTCTATGATGATGCGTCCTTTATTATCCAACACATGGTCGTGATCTTGTTTGTGGTAGTGACTGATCACCAGTTCGTGAAATCCAGGTGCGACACCCACTGTGGCCGAAATGTGTTCCTGTGCTGGACCGTCAAAGAACGGTGCACCTTCGTCTATGGTGCAACGTATGTGTGGCATGCCCAGCCTGGTCTCGCAGTGCAAAAAGATTTCAATGTTCAAGAAGAATCCTTTCGTACTTGTTGCGAATAAAAGTCAACTGATCGTCGCCTTTCCAGAATGTATAGCCCAGACTGATGGCCAGTTCCTGTGCTTCAATCCGTCGTAGCACACGTTCTTTGTAGGTGAGTTCTGTGTTATGCTTGTGCATCCAGAACACATCGTTGGGACGCCGACCGTCCACACCCACAAGATCAAACTTTTCTGGATTGAGGTAAACAGGTGTGCCTTCGCCTATGGTCAGGCTGGTGCCAAAGTTTATGCCCATGATGGTACCGTCGGCCACGTAGCGTTGATACCGGCGCAGTAGATCTAGAGTCTCGTCAAAGTCTTCTCTAGTCTCGCTGGGCCAACCCACAATCATTAAAAAGTACAGTTTGATCTTGTAGTCACTGGCCATTTGCACAGTGAAGTCCAAGTCTGCACTGTTGAAACCCTTGGCCATTTCTTTGCGCACACGATCTGATCCTGTTTCCACGCCAATCAACAAGGTGTCTGCACCGCCACGACTGATCAACTCCCAGTCCTGTTCTCGCCATTGATTGGGTTTACGCACAATGTACATGCCGCTGTATTTCAGTGTGCGATCTGGCAACCCATTTTGTTCGTAGTATTCAACCAGTCTACGATTGAACTGTCTGAAGTCCGTTAAATCACCGTTGATCAAACTGTCGTTGAAGTAGTAGTTGGTGCAATCATGTTGATGATAATAGTTCACACACTCTTCAAACAACTGGTCGCCTGGCTTGCTGCGGAACCCACCAGCATACACCGGCCAATCACAAAACGAACATGATCGCACACAGCCACGACTGCTTTCTAGTGGCAACTGTCCATCCCAATAGCCACTGTGATAAGCACGGACATCATGATCAGAAAAGTCGTAAAACGGTACTTCACTCATCTCACTACGTTCAGCAAATACATCTGAGTTGACACCAGGATAAGTGTCATTGCCACGCATGAGTTCAGGCAGTGTTTTTTCTGCTTCGCCTTGAATGTAATAGTCTATCAGCCCTTGGCTCAATAACTCTTTGGCAAAGTAAGGATTTTCGTTGAAACTGGTGTTTTCACTCTTGGTCATGCCCTGACCGCCTATTACAATCTTGGCAGTGGTAGCCACACGCAGGGCACGAATAAAGTCTCTAGCAAAGTTCTGGCATTGCCAAGTAAAGATACTGATCAGCACCCACTTGGAATCAAGTGCTATAATGCGCTGAACCCATTGTTCTAAAAATTTTTGATAACTGATCTTTGTAGCGTCAGACAATACAATGTTGTCTGTGTACAAGTACCTATCCAGTTCTTGAAACTGTTCAGCGCCATATTGCACAGCAAACGTGTTGAAAAAATCAATGTTGATGTCTAACAAACGATTGCTGTAATTGTGTGCAGTCAACAGACTTTTGATCAAGGCAGTGCCCGCACTTGGCCTACTTGGTGCCATTCTAGGTATAGTGACAATCACTGCATCAGTCATATTAAATTACATGCAAAATAAAACTATCATCTACTATTTCTGCTTGATACTGCTGTGCCACACCGTTTGCTGTTAATTTTAGTCTATTAAAATCCACTCCACTGTGAGGAACAGACAATATAATTTGTTTAGGCCCAAACTGTTGATACATTTTCATTCGATCAATAATTACATCCATGGACTGGTAATTGCAAAAAAGTGCTGAGTGTATTATCAATATATTTTGGGCCGCGATGTTGTACATTATTTCATTAAATAATTTGTAATCACTGAAAGTATTTGGTCTTATATCAAGCCCAACAGGTTCAACAAAATAAGTGTTGGGACTTAATGACATTGTATTGTCTTTGAAAAAACTTGCTTCTAAATATGTTGCATCAAAGTCAAATCTCCAACTTCCACTGAACAATACCACAGTTTTACCAGGTCGTAATTTTTCTTGTACAAACTTTATCACAGGTGCAGAAATATTGTACACCGACGATTTAAATCTCTGTGTTCTAACTTCTGCACTGTCAACAAAGTTGCAATCAGAATATTTTTCTATAATTTTCATTTTTTGAAGTAAAATTGTGTCAACGGATGTGCCCAATTAAACATCGAGCCTACGCTGTTGCGGTCAAGGAAATATTTTTCAACTACAGCATCAACATTGTCTGTTAGATATTTTAAAATAGCGTCATCGTAGTTGTCAGGAAGATCTATTGTATCTTGCGGAAGTGTACATAAAAATTTATTTATAGCAAGATACAATGTTCCATTGACACAAAGATTGGTAGCAATTTGATGATTGATTTCAGCAACCAATTTATCAAATTTAAAAGGTTGATTTTGAATCCAAATAATCAAATCAACAGGGCCATGATCAACAGGATTCACATATTGAGAAAAAAAATTATCACCGTGAATTATTGCTTGTTTAATCTCATTTTGGTGGATATAATCAATCAGTTGTTGATCTTGTGAGATAGTAACAGGTTCAGCAAACCAACTGATTTGTTGCTCTCGCCAAGACAAAGTTGACTGTAATATCTGAGAATGTACCGACATTTTTTTAAACAATATCTACATCTGTACTATAACTTGTAAAACCATTTTCTTTTACCACACGCAAAATGTTTTCTACGCGACTAGTTAACTCATCTCTGTGACTCACAAGCCAAATACTCTTGTGTCGTTCGCGAGTCATCTTTTTCAACAAGGCCAAGGCATTTTCTACACCCTGTGTGTCCAGTCCGGAGTCAATCATTTCGTCAATAAACAAAATATTAATAGGGCTGTACAAACTTTCCCACACGTCACGGAATGCCCAACTCATACTTAAGATAAGCCTATTGCGCTCACCACGACTCAAATTGTCGAAGTCCAACTCACGACCCAGTTCTTCAATGCTCACTGTCAAGTCATTTTGAAATTTCACAGTGTGTGGCAATCCAATACGATCCAAGTACCATGTCAATCGTGAATTCAAATAACTCAAGTTTTGGTCAATGATCTTTTTTCGAACAAATGAATCTTTGCTGGTCAATAACTTTAACAAAAACTCCTGATGATCTTGAACCCTGGTGAGTTCGTTCAAGTTATCATACGAAACAACTTGCAAGGCCTGACCTTGCATGTCTTCAATTTGTTCAGCATATGGGTCAACATCTGCGGTTCTGGTATTTAAGTCTTTGCGCAAGGTTTCCACGGTGTTGCGATGATTCAAGGCCTGTTCCAATGTGTCATAAAACACTGTGGGTGCTATGCCCAACGCACCCAGTTGACTCAAGGTGGCTGTGTGTTGTTCACGTTGTGTGTCATTTGCCAACAACTGTAACGCAGTATCTTGCAATGTAGACTGTTTGCTGGCACGAATCTCATCTTGCTTTGTGTTATGTAGATCTTGTCCACAGGCATAGCACTGATGATTGTCCAAGGCTTCGATTTCTCGTCGAAGTTTTTCCAACAGTTTGTTTTGTCGATCATCATCAACAGCAATCTGACGTATCCAATGATTGGCGTCATTGATGGCTTTGCTACGGACATGAAATGCCTCTAAGTCTCTGTGTGCTTGCACTTCTGCATCAATGTCTATGTGTTCTAGATCAGCAATGGCCTGTGTTAATTTGACAACATCTTCGTCACGTTTGGTCATCCAAAGTCGTTGGCGTTTGCGCAGACTTTCTATCTGTTCTTCAATTCTTTTGTTGGCTTCTTGCACCGCCCTTATACGAAACTCTTCGGTGGTTATGGCATCTTTGGTTAACTTGTTAAGTTCTTTGATACGATCTGCACGTTCACTCAACAGTGTAATGCCCAACAACTGCTCAATTATGGTGCGTTGTTCATTGGCCTTTAGACCAAGAAATGGCGGAGTGTATGTGTTCAATGCCACAATGTGTTGAAACATGTCGTGGCTCATGCCAAAAGCATGTTCAATGGCATCTTGGGTTTCGCGACTATCACCTTGTGCATCATCCTGTGCAGTGACTTGTTCGCTGTCCACAAAAAAACGCAACACATTGGGTTTACGGCCACGTTCAATTCTGTAGTTTTTACCATTGATGGCAAAATCCAGACTCACCATCATGTTCTTGGCATTGGTTTTGTTCACAAGATTGTCTTTGCGAATGTTCGATAATGCTTGGCCATACATAGCATAACTCAATGCATTTATAATTGTGGTCTTGCCTGTGCCATTGCGGCTTCCGTCGCCACCCAAGTCCAAGTTTTCACCTAATACCAAGGTAAGATCTTGACGGTCAAAATCAATGCCTTGTGTGGCAGCACCCACACTCATAAAATTACGAACAGTGAGATTTTTAATTTGAATCATAAGTTTTGATAAATTTGCAACAATAATTTGTTGTCGTAGAATTCTGATTCAATGTTTGTGAGTTGATCGGTGACAATTTGATCCACTGATTCAAATTTTACGTCACCAGGAGCAAGGTCTACCTCCACGCCGGCTGTTTTGTTTGGTATCAACGCCATTTCACGTAACCCATAATCTTGTATAAAAGTTTCTTTGATGAAGTTGGCTTCTTCATAACTTATTTCAATGTCTAAGTTTACACGAACATGCATTTTAGCCGCAAGTAGTGTAGTAGCATTGTCAATCAAGTTAGCAAGCCCGTACACTCTATATCGTGGTTGATCGGGCCATGCATGAAACTCGGGCTCCCGGCCCCATTCCAAGATCATCATGCCACGTTCGTCATCTCCAGCATCGGCATAGTTGTGCGGAAAGCAATTGCCAATGTAGGTGATGTTGTTGGCAGTTTGACGTTTGTGAAAGTGTCCGGTAAACACATGATCAAACCCGTGAAAATCGTTGCGTTGTATTGTGCCATGATCTGGCATTTGCACCATGGCGTTCATGTAGTAGCCAGGCAGTTCAAAATGCCCAAACATGTACTTGCCTGTTAATTTTGGTATGCGTTTGTGATCATCGCCACATAACCAAGGGGCAATAACAACGTCACCACTGCTGAACCAATCATTACATATAACAACGTTCGGTAAATGTTTGGCCCACTCCACACTTTGAATATCGCGCTTGTCTCGATAATAAAGATCGTGATTGCCAGGAATAAAATATACCTGATCAAAATTTACATTCATGTGCTCCAGGGCACGTAGACTGTAAGTCAGTGTGACAATATTTATTGAAGCACGGTTGTTGTGCCAGTCGCCAAGGAACATGCATGTTTCGCAACCCTGTTCCTGTGCCTTGGCGGTGGCCCATTTCACAAAGTCCAAACAGTCATCATTGTGTGTTTGACTGTTGGATTTTAGTCCGAAGTGTATGTCTGTGAAGACCGCGGCTTTTTTAAATAGATTTGTCATCTCGCTAGTATACTACTCTTCGTAGGTAGTTACAACCGGTCCGGACATGGCTTCCATACTTGCTCGCCCAGAGTTTTGTCGCGTCCATGATGGGTTGAGTCCATTCATTTCTAAAATGTCATCGCGGATGTTTTGATTTTTCTTTTCAATGTTCAGGATGCGAGTAAAGCTATTAGTGATAGCGGCAGTATAATACGCAAAAGGGTTCTGCGATTTTGATTCGTCGAATTGCAGTCCAATTTGACTGAGTTGTAACAGGGCTTGTCCGCGCATTTCTTCATTGTAAGTGTATCCTCGCCAGTTTGATCTTGTGGCATAACGTTCACACAGTTTCATAAACATCATGGCCAGTTTGCGTGTCATATTGCCATGGTCTTTACAGAATTCGCCTGAGTCCAAATCTCCTCGCCAGTGGCTTTTGCCCACCAGCACAG
>SXGQ01247937.1_pt1 | contig 19181 bp, 18 predicted proteins | sample 3178371 | NCBI WGS metagenome assembly SXGQ01 (sample SAMN11356859, study PRJNA531348) | freshwater metagenome | isolation source: freshwater sample F1-20 | place: China: Fuxian Lake, Yuxi | collected 2017-12-25 | reverse complement strand
TTACACCTTCCTTAACACCATCTATCACACCATCAAGAACGCCGACTAGTTCTGTTACACCATCGGTTACACCTTCCTTAACACCATCAGTTACCCCATCACACACACCCGGTAGTTCCCCATCTCTTACACCATCTCTTACACCATCAAGAACACCATCAAGAACACCATCTCTTACACCATCAAGAACACCATCTCTTACACCGACTAGAAGTGTCACACCATCCATTACACCAACTATCACACCATCAATCACATCTAATTTTGTTCCAACACCAAATTGTTATTCTTTTTTTACGGGTAATACATGTGAAGGTGCATGTAATCAAATCATTACGGGATTAAATTGGCAAACAACTAATGAAGTTATAGGGTTCAATGGTCTTAATATAACACCTATACCCGATAACTGTAATCCTAATCCATGGGTAATAACAAATAATAATTTAAGTATAAGGTTTAATGTGGCAGATTCGTCGAATTGTGTTTCTGATGGATGTCCATATATACAAAAAGGAGTTGCAGTTGCTACGATAGTGGTTGGACCACAACCTGTAAATTTAGGTTTAACTTTTGAGGGAATTGGTGAAAGACAAGCTTCAAATTTTGAAAAAATTGATTTTTATTTATCTGGTGGACAATATGGTGCACAGAGTTATCTTGCAAGTGGAAACGCACCTGGTGGAGGTTTGGGGTGTTTAATGGGTCCAACCATTTCAAATTTTTATGTCCAACCCCCATATTATTTAGAAGCTAATCAACAATATATTTTTAGAATAGTTTTTAACACTAATGACGCACTCTTCCATGTTGGGTCATATTATCAAGTTAATTTACAACTTAATAGTCAATCTCCCGAAGAATATTGTAGTCCATGCTCAACTTTAGCAATTGGATGTATTTTATACACCGATAATACTTTGACTACACCAATTCCTGAAGGTTATTATCAACACGATGGTGGTTGTTATCAAGTAAATTCAAGTGGGGTAATAATTGCAATAACAAATGTTGGACCAACAGCGTGTTGTGGAACGGGTACCACAATTTGGAGTTTTTGGAACAACACAGAAAATGGTCGATTCTCAGATAAAATTGGTAGGTTTTATAAAAATGATGACGTTAATGATTTACAAATCAACACGGTAGAAGTTTCACTTCCTAATGTACCATTTTCTTCTTGGAGCGGGTTAACATATGTCGATAATTTATTTACATCGGAGTGGGACTATCTTGGTGTGGAATATCGTTATGTTTATGATTTCCTTTTTTGTTCAGATAAAAATCCAATTGAAACATTCGGATATAATTTAGGTGATGTATCAAATACATATAGATTTACTTTTAACACACCAGTTGAAGAACCGAGATTGGCGTTATACTCTCTAGGTGGTTCTAGTGTTGTAGGAACATTAACTTTTATTAATTTACAACCTCAATTACTTTGTTCATCACCCGGACCACCTGGATGGCCTCACGCGTTTCCTGGTATTAGTGTTTCAGGTAACACGGTTAGTGGCCAAGAAGGGTCTGGAATAATATTTTTTCCAGGTGGTCCATTTCAATATATAGACGTTACCATTACAAGTGTAACCAAAGTTTTGTTAGTTTGGGGTTTACCTTGTCAAAATTTCCCAATTAGTTCAATTACACCCACACCATCCCCTACACCATCTCCCACACCATCATTAACCACGGGATATATTCCACCAACACCATCCCCTACACCATCTCCCACACCATCATTAACCACGGGATATATTCCACCAACACCATCCCCCACACCAAGTATTACTAGAACTCCTTCTGTGACCCCGTCCCCTTCTTTACCTGGATGTTGTGAATATGTTTTCTCTTATAATTATGATTGTTTTTTAAGTGAGGCGGGCCCATTTGATATCTCAGGTAACACATGTACAGGTTCAACTATTTTATTGGCTAGTGGAATTACACGAGAACAACTATTAACCGGATACACTATAATTGTTTGTGAATGTATATCGGGTGGAACAATAGAAAGTAAAGGTGAATGTACAAATTCTGAAAATTTTATAATTTCACCTTGTACTGCCCCACCATTACCATCACCATCACTAACACCAACACCCACTAAAACACCATCTATAACACCAACACCATCCGCCACATTAATTAGTCAACCAATTGGATGTACCAATTATAGTCAATTTATTCAAGCGCCAATGCCGGGTTCACCTATTAGTTGGAATGGTATTTCAGTAAGCGCCACAAGTAATTCCATACTTTTAGCTACTCAACCAAATAACACAACCCAATGTGCTAATTCTAATTTTTTTATGGTAATACCAACGGTAATTATCGGTGCGGAACAGTTAAATGTTAATAATCCTTTTTATAATTTAATTTTCAGTACTAACATCACAACTATTACTTTAAGAATTAATACATTATCTTCCTCGTATCCACAAATAAATGATAATGAAAATATTTTCTTTACAACTAATAATGGGGTCCCAATTCTTCAATCAGTATTGACTTGTGGACCTGTTGAAGTGGTAGGTAATCAAGTTAGAAATAATAATCAGAACCCGTGTCAAAGTGGTAGTTGTGAAGCAAGTATAATATTATCTATCACCAATCCTCAAGGGTTTAGTAGTTTAACTTTAACTAGTTATTCACCAATTATTAATAACGGATATTTTGTGGATATATGTGGATTTTCAGGTGTTACAATAAGTCCAACACCATCTATTACACCTACAATAACTTCAACACCATCTATTACACCTACAATTACCCCAACATCGACATTAACACCTTCACCATCACCAACGGAGGGATTATCATTGACACCAACACCCACTAATACTCCAACACCAACATTAACACCTTCACCATCACCAACGGAGGGATTATCATTGACACCAACACCAACAAGGACATTAACACCAACATCAACACCAACAAGAACACCAACAAGAACACCAACACCAACTAAGAGTGTCACACCAACACCAACATTAACACCAACACCAACACCATCATCACTTGTTAATCCATTTGTATTTACTTATACAATATCACCAATCGTTAATGTTACTGGTGAAGATTTGATATTACCCATTTTAAATAATGGCACATATAACGCAATGGTCGATTGGGGTGATGGTACCCCCCTTACTCCGTTAACAAGTTACTCCAATACTAATCAATGGACACATACGTATAACATATCTGGAACGTATGAAATTAAAATATATGGAACAATTGAAGGTTGGTCAACCGGACAACCTTCATATTCATTAAGTTGGGCTCAGAAATTTAAAGAAATAAAATCTTGGGGAAATATAAGATTAATAAAAGCGGCATACTTTAATTCGAGTAGAGAAGGTGGGTGTTTTGAAGGTTGTTCTAACTTAGTTTTAACAGGTGTAACAGATGTACCTAATTTATTAAATATTCCCGATTTAACTGCGATGTTTAAAGGATGTTCTTCAATTACAACAATAAATAATTTAAATATTTGGTACATGTCAACCGCAAAAATTATAGAAGGGATGTTTAAAGGATGTACATTATTTAATCAAAATATTAATAATTGGGACGTAAAATTAGTTACTAGTATGGGTGGATTGTTTCATACGTGTTCTTCGTTTAATCAACCATTAAATAATTGGAACGTATCTGGCACCACACAAATGAATCAAATGTTCTTTGGTGCGGTGTTATTTAATCAAGATTTAAGTAGTTGGAACGTATCTAATGTCACCACAATGGACTCAATGTTTACATCCGCATATGCGTTTAACAATAATGGTTCCCCACATATTAATCTTTGGAATGTGCGTAAAGTAACAAATATGCGTCTAATGTTTGGTAATTGTACTAACTTCAATCAACCATTAAATGGGTGGATTGTATCCGGTGTTACAATTATGAATTCGATGTTTAGCAATTGTACTAATTTCAATCGACCATTATTTAATTGGAACGTATGTAATGTAACAAGCATGAATGGGATGTTTAATAATTGTACATTATATGACCAAGATATTTCAACATGGACAGTTCCTTTGATAACATCACCACCAACATCTTTTGACGCCGGTACATCTAATACATGGACCATTAATAAAAAACCACAATGGGGAGCTCCGTGTTCACCATTTGTTTTGCAAATTGGTTCTAGTTATGCTGGTGGTATTGTGTTCTATATTGACTCAACTGGCCAACATGGATTGGTGTGTGCACCATCGGACCAAGGTTTTTTTTATTGGGGGTGCTCTCTTACCAATATTTCAGGAACTTTGACCTCATTTGGTTCGGGAGTGGCGAATACTTTGGCTATTGTGAACGGGTGTAGTCAGAGACCCATTGCTGCCAGCGTATGCAATGACCTTGTATTGAATGGATATGATGATTGGTATTTACCGAGCAGGGATGAGTTAAGTTTGATGTATCAAAACCTAAAGACACAAAATCTAGGGAATTTTTCAAACAGTTTTTATTGGAGTAGTTCTCAGTTCGATTCGGTAGATACTTGGGACGTGTACTTCGGAAATGGTGGCGTCGGTCGCAGTGGTAAGGGTGGTAACCTCAAAGTGCGTGCTGTTCGGGCTTTTTAACTATTTAACTATTTATAATAAAAATATATGAGTTTTCTAAGTAATAATAATTCGGAATTCTTATCCGTTCGAATAACACAAAAAGGAAGAAATTTAATTGCAAGGGGAAGTTTTAATGTTTCATATTTTCAAATTGGTGATTCTGAATTTGATTACACATCACCCTTTGATTTATTAACAGGATTAAATAACTCACCATTTCAATCGGTATTTTCACCTTTGGATAAAGAAGGGGGTGTTAAATACCCGTACAAAATTGATGGAACATCAATTTCAACAACGTATGGTGTCCCAATTGAATCTTCGATAACTGATACGTTAAGAAATGTAATGGGACCCGCGGGATTTGTTTCCCAATACATCGAATATGATAACGTTGATTGTGTTGGTACCACAATTCAATGCACAACTCAAGAGATTTTTTTATCAGGTTTAACGGGGGATAATAGTGTTGTTCTTCCTACCGGTTCAAGTTTTAATGATTGCGAATATGTGACAATTGTTTTTGATGGTTTTAACGCAACAGACCCAAATTACCCAATTATTACCGGCACTAGCGCAAGTTTAATTTATAAAATTACGGGAATAACAGGAAACACGATTTATTTAGATAGACCAACACCAAATTTTAGTGGATGTACAGGACCCGCACAAGTTATTTGTAATAAATGTGAAAATGAATACCCAATTAGTGTTCAGTATAACCCAAATTGCAGACCAGAAGAAATTGACCCTTCTCAACAACTAAATCCGTGGACAATGAATGTTGTTTGGGGAACAAAACCAATAGGTTTTGATGTGAATGGTATAGATGAAAATTTAACAGGTTTTACATCAAATAAATATGTGTCCACAAAACAATTTTTAGGGTACACAACATCTGATGGTCAAACTTTTACTAACTTAACAGGGGGGACAATCACAAATCCAACATCGTTTAAAAACTCATTTAATGAAGAAATTGAAGTGATACCCGAAGAACAAAGATGTGTTGCGGTTATCCACTATTCTGAATTGGGTGATTTAAAAAATGACCCCGAAAGATTTTTTAAATACGATGATTACATTAGCACCAATAACACCGAATCTGATGCATTATTAGAAGACTCGTTAGGAAATAGTGTTACCGACTTAGAGTATTTTGAAGTATATATTCCTTTTATTCAATACCACAGAAATACAGGAACAACCATAGGTGGTTTATTTACAATGGATACCACCGATTATTATGTTTCATCTAAAATTAATTCAAATCAAAAAATTAAATATAGATATTTGATAGACGAATTTGGAAATAAAATCGGTAAGATATTTGTGAACAACAAAGTAATCATTATTGATGACCAAGAATTGGTTGCTGTTATGGATTATAAATCCAATAGAAAATATACATTACCTGCACCAAAAATTAATTTATTACCATCTAATTTAAATCCCGCAGATTCTTTTTATACAGGGTTTACGGAACAAATTGTTTGGGTGACATACATGTTTACCAACTCACAAGATGTTCAATTAAACTCTTTACCTTGTAATTATTACGTGAAATTAAAATTAGAATCAGATACCGATAGTTCTTGTAAAACATTATATAGTACCGCCAGTAATTTACACATAAAGTTTGATAGTAATTCATTTCCTTTCATGTTTACAGGTACAACTTGTGACGCTAAAAATGGTCTTGTTGCTGATGATTTTTATATTTTAATACAAGTAACAAATTTAGACGAATACCCATTACCAAATCAATGGTTATCAATAAATATGACATCATATATCCCTGACCATACATCGGGAAATACCATTAATCCGTCAAATATTGAAAATTATTCATTTGAAGTAACAGATTCAATGTATAGATTTAATAGTTCTGTATTTGATTTGGAAACTTATCTTGGTCCCATACCAAATGAACCATCAACCGACCCACAATTTGGTGATGAACAACCTTTTCCTGGTAGTATAAAATTGGTAAGAGCAACTGATATTGAAAAAATGAATTTTTTAGTTAACTTACCATCAAGTCAATTTAACACAACACAAAACCCAACATATACAAGTGGTCAAGATAAAAGAATAACCGAGATTGCTTTATTAAATGAAAATAAAGAAGTTTTGGTTATTGGAAAGACAGCGAATCCTGTAAAAAGAAGTGGAACACAGGTTTTTGGAATTAAAATAGATTTTTAATTATTTACTTTTCTTTTTAATTTTCATATATATTAATATATGGATAGTAAATTTAAGAATTCACCTAAGATATTAGGTTTAGATATAAGTACAAAAACAGTTGGATTTGCATTATTTGATTTAAATAAATCTAAATTATTAGAGTTAACACATTTTTCACCCAAAATAAAACCACAACCAGAAGATAAAATCGAGGAATTAATAAAAAAAGCGGATGCATTTAAAAAACATTTAGAAAATTATAAGGATGTTGGTATCACAAGAGTTGTAATTGAAGAACCTCTTTTAAATTCAAACAACATTTATACAGTTGGGGTGTTAATTAGATACAATACAATGATTCTAAAATCATGTTACGATATATTGAATATCGTTCCAACGTTTATTTCAACATACAATGCCAGAAAATTTGCGTTTCCATCTCTAATTGGAAAAAATGAAAAAGGTAAAAACGTTTTGTTTGGCGGACTACCAAAAAATATTGACAAGAAACATCTGATATGGGAAAATGTAAATTCTGTTTGTCCCGAAATTAAATGGTTATATAACAAAACAGGTGGTCTAAAAAAAGAAAATTACGATATGGCAGATGCTGTTACGTGTATTATTGGATTTGTTAATATGCAAAAATCAATTGTGGAATAACTCTTGGTTTTTTATTAAAAGTTTCGTATATTTTAAATATAAAAAACATAGTGTTGGGGTAATTAAATAACCTAACACAAGGGTGGGTGGTTTTTGGTGTGAACCCCCACCCTTTATTTTTTTTTGGTTTTTTATCTTTTTTTCGTTATATTTTATTTATGTCAAATAAAAACTCCGACTATAAACCAATCATGGATATCTTAACAGACATATTCGGAGATTATGCGATGCATAATGATTATAAATTTCAAATATCATTTGATTGCCCTGTTTGTTCTCACGAAATAAAGGGGTTAGATAAAGGTGATGGTAAGGGTAATTTAGAAATTAATTATAAAAAAAATGTATACAAGTGTTGGTCTTGTGGTGACACACACAACACCCACGGTTCGGTTTATAAATTAATAAAAAAATATGGCAATCAAAAACATTTAAAAAGGTATGAACTTTTGGTGCCAGAAGATAGTGAAGTAATTGTAAAAACAAGAAAGGAAATCAAACTACCAAAAGAATTTATACCACTTTCTAATTTAAGTGAGGCATTTAAAAGAACACATTTTTATAAAGAATCAATTACTTACTTAAAGGGTAGGAACGTTACCGATGATATGATTAAAAAATATAATATAGGTTTTGCATATGAAGGGTTATATTCAAATCGAATAATTATTCCATCATATGACCAAAGAAAAAAACTTAATTATTTTATTGCTCGTTCATATCTACCAAAAATAAAAATGAAATATCTCAACCCGTCGGCGGAAAAAGAAATCATTATTTTTAATGAGATTTTAGTTGATTGGAGTAAAAAAGTTTATTTGGTTGAAGGTGTTTTTGATTCTATTTTTTTAAATAATTCGGTACCATTATTGGGTAAACATGTACCGGATTTGTTATATAAAAAAATATACGACTTAGGTTGTGAAGTCACAATTGTTTTGGATGGGGATGCTTGGGATAATACGGAAAATTTATATCATAAAATGAATTGTGGTAAATTACTTGGAAAAATAAACGTAATTAGATTACCAAAAGATAAAGATATTGCAGATTTACAGGGTAATCTTAGTGAATATAAAGAATTTAAATTAGATTAATGGACTTAAAAAAAATTGCAGAGGAAATACGAGAAGTCGTTGAAAAAAGAAAAAACGAATTAGAATTAAGTTTTTTTGAAGAGGAACATGTTTATTTTATGAAAGATATTGATGGAAAACATAAAAATGATTTTCCTTCGGTATCTAAAATCGTTAAAAAATTTCATGTGGAATTTGATTCAGAAAAAAAGGCATTGGAAATGTCTAATGGTGATAGAAACAAAGCCAATAAACTACTATCGGAATGGGCAACTGCTGGTAACAGAGCAACTAGTATGGGTAGTAGGGCTCACTATTTTTTAGAATCAGAATTAATAAGTCAATATGGTAATTATAAAAATATCAGAGAACCAATATTTGATTGTGACGATACATTAGTTGATAGAAGTAATAGTATGATTGTCGCAGGAAAAGAATACATTGACTTGATGCACGAAAGGGGTGCCGTTTTATTGGATACCGAAATGGTTTTAGGTGACCCTGAATTAGGTTATGTTGGTCAACCTGATAAAGTTTGGTTAATACCGAACAAAGATAAAACATCATATGGGATTGCAATAACAGATTGGAAAACAAATCAAGAAAGAAAGTTTGAAATTCAACGATATACAATAAAAATGTTACCACCCTTTGAGATTTATTACGACACAGCACTAACTCACTACTTTATTCAACTACCTTTGTATGGTAAATTACTTTTAAAAATGTTAAAAGATAGTAAATTTAAAGATTTAAAGTTATATGGATGTGTAATTGCACATTTAAAAGATGACAAAACATTTAAAGAATACAAGGTACCACAAGAAATAACTAATACAGTTCTTAAATTAAACGTTAAAGATTATTTAAAATGATAAAAAAAATAGTACACATTTCTGATTTACACATTAGGAATTATCAATACCACGACATGTATAAAAGACAATTTAAATTGTTTTTGAAAAATGTGAAAAACAGTTTGTCTGATTATACGACAGACGAAATTCGAGTTGTTATAACCGGTGATATTTTTCATCAAAAAATTAACATATCTAACGAACAGACTATGATAACGTCTTGGTTTTTTGGTGAAATAACAAAAAAGATTGGTAAAATTGTAATTATACCTGGTAACCATGATTTTTTGGAAAATAACACAAACAGATTGGATAGTATAACACCTGTTGTTGAACTTATGAATAACCCAAACATCATGTATTATAAAGATGCCGGTGTTTACGAGGATGAAAACATAAACTGGGTTGTTTACTCATTATACCAACACAACCAAAAACCTGAATACAATAAGGAAAGTGGTAAATTTTACATTGGTTTGTTTCACGGACCCATACAAGGTTTATCAACTGACTTAGGTTTTGAGTTTGAAAACGCATACTCCCCACTCAATTTTATTGATTTAGATTTATTACTTTGTGGTGACATACACAAACGTCAAGTTTTTAAATTAACAAACGGTGGAGATGCTGTAATGATAGGTTCGATGATACAACAAAATTTTGGAGAAACAGTTAACCATCACGGTTATGGTATTTACGATGTTAAAACAAATAAATACGAAACATTTGATATTGAAAGTGAACAACCCTTTTTACATTTTTCGATATCCGACATTTCTGACATAGAAAAAAATGGAGAAGTTTTACTTAACGTTAGATAACGAATTTTTAAAATACTGTGAATTAAATAAGATTGACAATGTTGAAAAATTCGCGATTGAAACATTCAAAAATGGTTTCAACCTTGTTAAATATGGAAACGCACCAACCGGTATTTTTAATGAAAAGATTGTTGAAAAAGAAGTTGTTAAAGAAATAATTATTGAAAAACCAATAGAAATAATAAAGGAAATATTGGTTGAAAATGGTAATGAAGAGATTATAAAATTACAAGAAGAAAATAATAGATTAAAAAACGAATTAGATACCATAACAAAATCACTTGATTCTTTGGGAAGAAAAGGTAAGTTTATGAAAGACAGTAATCTTTCTTCTTTATATGACGAATAATTTGACTTTTGATATATTTTTGAGTATATTTTAAATAAAAAATAATATGATAGAGTTAATGATTTTTTGGGCATTCGCATCATACGGAATGACCACAATTTTGGTTTACGGTTCAATTTTTGATAAACCAAGAAATATGATTAAAAAATGGGCACAAAATGAATACGCACCTTTTCAGGGTGTTGGTAAGTTTTTTAACGATTTAATAAGTTGTATGTTATGTACATCGACATGGGTTGGTTTTTTCTTTTCAATCTGTTTTGATGGACTAACTTCGTATGTCATAAACATATCATCAACGTACTCCATATTTTTTGATGGTATGTTCACGGCCGGTATTGTTTGGGCCATAAATAGTGTTGTTGAATTTTTTGAAGAAAGTAGAATAAAATGAAAAATAGTATTTTAATATGTTTAATGGAAGTTATGATGATACCGAAGTAAGGGAATTTAGTAAAAAATTTTTAAAAGAAGTTTTTAATTTAAATTTAAAAGACCACCCCAATTCAAAAGCAATAGATTTAATCGATGAAAACGATAATTCTTTTGGTGTTGAATTGGAAAAAGGCGGATGGATGGGTAACTTGTGGGAACACAAATACTCATTTATGAGTGGCCAAGAATTTAGAACAATTAATATACCTTATCGAAAATTAAAATATTGGTACACAAATTTTAACAATAACTTGGAACCAAATAATACCAACAATTGGTTTATCCGAACGAATAAAAATTTTACACAAGTCATATTAATTAAACCAAATACAATAAAAGACCCAAACAAAATTATTTTTACTAATTTTAAACCAAACAATAGTGACGAAATAGAAAAATTTATGTCATTTAAAATGGAAGACGTTGAAACTTATAATTTAAAAAAAAATAAATGGACAAAACAAAAGAAAAAATAACAAACTATGTTAACCCTTACATCAAGGTTACATGGCAGGATACTCACGAAAATTTTATACCTGAAAAAATTAATCGTGTAAAGTCGTATTTTCAAAAAAAATACAACACCAAATATGTTCAAATCATAACCAAAGTAATATCCAATGAAGACAATTCAAAATTGGCATCCTTGGATATTACCGAAAATATATCGGATTTAAATTACCAAAAAATCTTGATGAAAGATTTTGTTATTGAAAATGGTATCAACGTATCTATTGATAAATTGAACAGTTTAGATAATAGGGTAAATGATGAATTTATAAAGAAAAATGGTGATAAAATAAAATACAGTAAATGGTACATAAAAAAGATTGAATTCTCAAATTTCTTATCATTTGGAAAACAAAATGAAATTAATTTTACAGAACTTCCTGGTATCACTGTAATTGAATCAACACCAAAAAATTTTGGTGGAAAGTCAACATCAACAGTTGATTTATTGTTATTTTTGTTTTTTAATAAAACAACCAAAACAAAAACAAATTCTGAAATTTTTAATAGATTTACGGATAATGATGAATTAAAAGTCAAAGGATATATTACTATTGATAATGATGAATACATAATAGAAAGAATAATCAATAGAAAAAAAACAAAAACAGGTGAATATAATGTATCAAATAAATTAGATTTTTTTAGAATCAAAGATAATGGTGAAATTGAAAATTTAACAGGTGAACAAAGAAGAGAAACCGAAGATTTCATCACCAAAGCAATCGGTTCCGAAGAAGATTTCTTATCGACTATTTTAACAACAGGAAATAATTTGGAGGAACTTATCGAATCTAAACCAACCGCAAGAGGTTTGATTTTAACAAAATTTTTGGGTTTGGAAATACTAAAAGATAAAGAAGAAATATGTAAATTAATTCAAAGTGAATGGAGCAAAAAACTAATCTCAAATAATTACAACATTTCCGATTTAGAATCAACGAATGAATCTCTTAAAGAGGACATGAAAAACAATAAACAAGAGATTCTGAGATTAGATAAAGAAATTAAAACAAGTCAAAGTACATTAAAAACCGCACAGGAAAAAAGAGATATTTGTTTATCCAAAAAGAATAATGACGTTGATAAAGATTTAATAAAAACAAATGTTGACCAGTTAAAAACAGATATTCTTAAATTAAGAAAATTAAGCGAAACTTTGTTAGGTCAAGCAAATGAAGTTTCCGTTGTTGAACCGTCCGAGTATTATAACGAAGATAACCATCGACTTATAAAAGATGAGATGGAATCAATTAAAATTGAAGGTGGGATAAACAAGGGTGTAATTGAAAGAAATGAATCGTTAATTAAACAATTGGAAGAAGGACAAATTTGTCCAACATGCAACAGGGCATTGGAAGATGTTGACCACAGTGATGAAATTAACAAATTAAAAGAATTAGTTGAATCACTTAATAAAATACAGTCTGAAGCACGTAAAAAATTTGTTGATTTGAGTGTTAAAGAAAAAAATTATTCGGAACTAAAAAACCAGTTTGATGAATACGAAAAAAATAAATTAAGGAAAGCAAGATATGAATTAGAACATCAACAAAAAGAATTTGAAATAAAAGACCTTCAATCTAAAGTTGATAATTACGAAAAAAACAAACAAAAATTAATTGAGAATCAAGAATTGGATACCGAATCAAGTAGATTAAATACCCAAATTGAAAGTTTAAATGCTACCATAAGACAGTTTTCTTTAACCATTGAAAGATTAACAACTCAAAATGAAACTATCGTAACTCAAATTGAAACCAACGATGGTCTAATTAAGAAGATAAAAGTTGAGAATGATAATCAAACAATCTTTAAGACTTATTTAACTATCTTTGGTAAAAATGGTATCTCAAAAATCATATTAAAAAACATGATACCGTTAATAAATCAAGAATTGTATAGACTTTTGGTTGATAGTTGCCATTTTATTTTGGAGTTAAGTATTAATGAAAAAAACGAAGTGGAGTTTGTAATGATTGATTCAGAAACAAGAGTCGTAAAACCCTTAAATTCTGGTTCAGGATATGAAAGAACAATATCTTCCTTAGCATTAAGGAGTGTTTTAACTAAGATATCTTCATTACCCAAACCGAACATCGTGGTGATGGATGAGGTATTTGGTAAAATTGCAGATGAAAACTTGGAAATGGTCGGTGAGTTTTTCAAAAAAATTAAAGAATATTTTGAACATATATTTGTGATTTCACATAACCCATTGATTAGAAACTGGTCAGATAATTTGATAATGATAAAAAAAGAAGAAAACGTTAGTTCGATTGATTACGTGACACCCAAAATTTCGTAAATTGAATTTTTTTTCGTATCTTTGTAAAAAAAACAACATGGACAGCAAACAACAATATCGTGATTTCGGTCTTTTCGCTAAAGACAAAGGGGTTAGTGGAATGGGTTTACATCATTATAGTAAACAAATTGAAAGTAGTCTAACTCCTTATATTTTAGAGGAAAGACAAATGAACATTACCGTAATGGATGTGTTTTCAAGATTGATGATGGAAAGAATTATATGGGTTGCTGGACCTGTTAACGATTCTATGTCAACGGTTGTTCAAGCACAGTTGATGTTCTTGGATAGTATAGACAGTACAGATATAACGATGCATATCGATAGTCCCGGTGGTTCTGTTAAATCGGGACTATCGATGGTGGACGTTATGGAATATATCAATTCTGACATTAGAACGGTCAACACTGGTATGGCCGCGTCAATGGGTTCAATTCTTTTGGGTGCAGGTACAAAAGGTAAAAGGTGTTCTTTAAGATTTTCAAGAACTATGTTACATCAATCTTCTGGTGGTTTTGAGGGTAACATTCAAGATGCCAAAATAAACATGATTGAATGGGAGAAACTCAATAAAACACTTTTTGAATTGTTGGGTGAATACTGTAATAAACCATCTGAACAAGTTATGAAAGATGCGGAAAGGGACTTGTGGTTATCCGCATCAGATGCATTAGAGTATGGTATAATTGATGAAATTATTAGAAAAAAATAACATCGTAATATTTATTATGTATGGATAAAATTATTAATATCATTAAGAAGGAGTACAAAACAATAGTTGGGTTTTCTTTTATTCTCTATCTTTTTTATTGGATTACGTTTGTATTAACACCAACAATGGAAATGTCGGTGGATGAAAAACAAAAAATCGATTCATTAAACACATTAATTAAAGAGATGTATGCGGAACAAGAAAAATTAGACGATAAAATCGATAATATTAATAATGAAATAAAAGATGTCGATAATAGTATTGACAAAATAAAAGGACAAAAAATAATAATAAAAGAAAAATATCATGAAAAAATTAATCGTGCTTCTAATTTTACTGAACCTGAGCTTGACAGCTTTTTCTCAGACAGGTACAAATAACCAACAAGAACCGGTAAAATGTTTACCGGTTTCGGTATTTAAAAACATAACCAAAGACCTTTTAAAAGGTGATTCTGCTATGGCGGAATTAAATTTATGCAATGAAGAGGTAGGAAAGTTGGAACAAAAAGTTTCTCTTAAAGATAGTGTCATTGTAACTATGGAAGAAAAAGAAAAGGTTTACAAAAAAATCATAGTTGCACATGAAGAGAAGTATAAGGTATTGGAAGATTATACAAAATCCGTTGAGATGAAACTCAAAAAAGAAAAGATAAAAGGTAAGTTTAAAAGTTTCATAGGTGGTGGTTTTATTTTGGTTTTATCGGCACTATTAATACTTTAAAATAATATATGAAGACATTCTTATTGTTTTTATACCCAAACTTTGAAACTCACGAAGAGATTGAATTTTTCTGTTTAGAAGTCTTCGCTGCGAGTCCGATGGTTGATAAAGTCAGATTCGTAATTGAAGATTCTTCAAAAAGTATAATAATTATTTTTGAATCCAAATCAGGTAGAAAAGAACTTTCAGAAGAATTACAAAATATCATATCAATGGAAGATGTAAAGTTTTACTTTCTTTTTGATAGAGAAAATATACACAGTGCAAATATACCCATAGAATTGAAGGATTTTATGTTCAAACCCAGTTCTGAACATACCTCAATAAGGTTAGAATACAATAAAGATAAGAGTGAAGATAATCAACAAGTTTCTATGGACTTGGACGTTATTTTAGAAAAAATGTACGAATATGGTATTGAGAGTCTCAGTGATGAGGAAAAAAAGTTTCTCGATGGGTTCCAAAATTGAGTTTTCCTTCGTATATTTACATCTTATACCCTAAAGACACATTTATGACGAAATCAATCTTGATAAACACCGAAGAAATCCAAAATTACATCAAAGACATCAGAAAAATCAAGGTAATCAGCCACGAAAGACAAAGTATAATATTTAAAAGATTATCCGATAAGACCATTACAAAAAGTGAAAGACAGACATTATTAAATGAACTCATCGTTGGTAATTTGAGATTTGTAATCACTGTAGCCAAATCTTATCAAAATAACGGTATGGAATTAATTGACCTAATTTCCGAGGGGAATTTGGGGTTAGTTAAGGCGGCGGAAAGGTTTGACCCAGATAGTGGGTACCGATTCATATCATATGCTGTTTGGTGGATTAAACAATCGATTATGTCATCTTTAAATGAAAATTCAAGGATGATAAGATTACCATCGAATATCATTCAAGACAATAATAAGAGAAAGAAAAGTGAAACCTTCACTGAAAGTCAATTTTTTGTGAATTATGATGAAAGTGATGGGGAAATTATTCTACCTCACTGTGTGAATTTACATGATGAAATTAATGAAGACGGTGAACAACTATTGGACACCATTGTGAATCCAAATGCTGAAAACCCAGAGGACATTTTAAACACTCCTGAAGAAATCAGAAAACGAGTTTCATTGATGTTATCCGTATTGGATGATAGAGAAAAGGTAATCATTGAAAAATCGTATGGATTAAATGGTGTTGAAATGAATTTAGAGGATTTAGGGGAGGAGTTTGGTTGTACAAAAGAAAGGATTAGACAATTAAGAGATAAGGCACTCAAAAAATTAAGAAACGATAGTTACGGACTATTAAACTATTTATAAAAAAAATAAACTATGAAAAATTTTATTGAAAAAAACTTTATCATGATTATCGCGGTGATAACCCTTCTGACTTTTTTTAAAAGTTGTGGGGATAGTCGAGAGATAACTAAAATAAGAAAAGAAATTGAATCAATTAAAGATTCAACCTACACAAAAGAAGAATTAAACGTTATATTAAAAATTGAAGGTTTAAAGTCGGAAAAAAGAATGATTCAATCAACTGACAGGAAAATTTTAGATGTGAACCGTCAAACTCAAATAGATGATGAAATAAATAGATTAGAAAATAGTATTAAATGAATACTTGGTTTAAAAACAATTATAAAACAATAATAATATTAGCGTTTCTCATTCCAATTATAACTGTCGCAATTGTTTCAATTTCACACGTTACAAAATGGTACGGTATATCTAATCCAATTACTTGGGCGATTTATTTATCAATAGGAATTGAAATTGCCGCATTGTCCGCACTTGCGGCAATATCGGCTAATATGGGAAAAAAAGTTTATTTCCCATTCGGAATCGTTACTTTAGTTCAATTTATAGGTAACGTATATTTTGCATATTCGTATATTGATATTCAAAATCCCGCTTTTATTTCTTGGGTTGAACTGTTCTCACCTTTATTAGAATTGATGGGGGTTGAACCAACCGATTTAGTAGGTCACAAAAGATTTTTGGCCTTTTTTGCTGGTGGTATGTTACCCATAATATCGTTGTCTTTTTTACATATGTTAGTTAAATTCGTGCAAGAAGAAAGAGAAAACGAAATTAACAAACCAATAAATGAATTAATCACACCTGTTGTTGAGGAAGTACCGGTAGTTGTAGAAGAAACACCTGTTGTAGTTGAAAAGGCGCCGGTAGTTGTAGAAGAAACATCTGTTGTTGAGGAGGTACCGGTAGTTGAAGAACCCGTAGTTGAAGAACTCGTTGTAGAAGAAACACCTGTTGAAGAAGTTCCCGTAGTTGAAGAAACACCGGTAGTTGAAGAACCCGTAGTTGAAGAACCCGTTGTAGAAGAAACACCTGTTGTTGAGGAGGTACCGGTAGTTGTAGAAGAAACACCAATAATTGAAGAACCCGTGATTGAGGAAACACCTGTCGTAGAAGAGGTGCCGGTGATTAATGAATCCATTCCAGCGATTGAAGAAGACTCCATAGTTGAAGAACCAACTCAGGTTATCGAAGAACTTCCCATTAATGACAGTGAGGAAGAAAAAAAAAACTAGAAGAATTAAATTACCAAATACAGGAACAATTACCGGAAAACTATGGTTTGGAGAATGGGGAAGAGGTAAATAATAACGAAACGGAAAATGTCGGGTCTTCCGTTGTGACTAAAAAATTAACTAGAAATGTTGGAGGTACACAACGTAGAAGGTTTAGATGATAAAAAAATAAATATTGTTCGTAGAAAAACAAAAAAAACACAAATTTTGTTATACGATACGGGTAGAAGATGTGACGATTTTATCAATAAAATAAAATACAGAAAATTGGGTAAGTATAATGAAATACCTCATTATATGGTCACAAAGATTGGAACGGTATATCAACTTTACGATAGTAATTTTTATTCAAATACTTTTAACGATTCTTTTGTAGACAAGCAATTTATAAAAATTGCAATAGAAAATTTGGGTTGGTTGACAAAAAACACCATAACTGGATTTTTAAGTAATTGGATTGGTGACCCATATCGGTCCGAACCTTTTGTAAGGAATTGGAGAAACCATTATTATTGGGACAGGTACATTGACGACCAAATGGTAGTCACATCAAGATTATGTGATTCTTTATGTGAGTTACACGGTATAGAAAAAAAGATTGTCCCATCTCAAGGATACATTGAAAATATTGTTAATTTTAATGGAGTATCATGCAAATCCAATTATTCAAATATTTATACAGATATAAACCCATCATTTAATTTTAGACTATTTTTCAATCATGAACAACAATAAAAAAACAGGATACGATGAGATAAAAAGTATGTTAAATACGTTAAGAAATCTTAACGAAACCAAAAATTTTGTCAAACCTTTGATAAAAGAAGAAAACGAGGACAATCAAACAATCGATACCAACCCCGTTAGTGACAAAGAACAGTTTGATAATATTGAAGTGGTTAATGATGTTGAGGTTAAATTAGTCTCAACTGACCAAGAAGATATTAAATTAAGTGAGTCCGATAAAACATCATTAAGTCAAAATATAGACTTATTTAGACAACAAGTTTCACAAATAGCAGATTTAGACCCGGGTTTTACCATTGGTGAAAATCAAATAAGGCTCGATGGAGTAATCACTGAAAAAGAAATAAATTTTGTTTTAATTGCTGGTGAAGAATCTGGATTATATATTAATAGTGATATGTTAGAAATTGATGACGAAACAATCAAAATGTTAGATAAACTATTCAAGTTTAAATCAACATTTATCACATCGATGGAACCATTAATAAAAGATAGAATTTCATTCTAATGTCGTTAACTAATTCTGATATAAAGGAGATTGAAAAAATCACCAGAAAAGAAATAAAAGATTTTTTGGAGACCACTCAAGCACACAGTATTGTTACGAAAATAATACAAAAAGAGATGGGAACAAAAAATTTGGAT
>SXGQ01268430.1_pt1 | contig 19183 bp, 14 predicted proteins | sample 3178371 | NCBI WGS metagenome assembly SXGQ01 (sample SAMN11356859, study PRJNA531348) | freshwater metagenome | isolation source: freshwater sample F1-20 | place: China: Fuxian Lake, Yuxi | collected 2017-12-25 | reverse complement strand
TTTTAGATTTGTTTAAAAAATTAGAACGAATCAACCAGAAAGGAGCTGAGGTTCATGTAAATTGGTATTTTGAGCAAGATGATGAAGATATGGAAGAGGCAGGTGAAGATTATCAAGCAATCATCAAACTTCCTTTTAAAATGATAGAAGTAGAAGAAATTTAATCAATCTTTGTTTAAAGTTGGCGTTACTGGTGGTATAGGAGCAGGGAAGTCTCTAATTTGTTCGATTCTTGAACGAATGGGTTTTCCTGTATTTTATTCTGATATAGAAGCAAAAAAAATCATCACTTCAAATCCTCAAGTTAGAATTGATTTAATTGAACTATTTGGAATCCAAATTTTCAAAGATCACCAACTTGATCGAAAGTTATTAGCAAATCTATTGTTTTCTGATTCTACTTTAATAGAAAAAATGAATGCTATCGTTCATCCAAAAGTGAGAGAGGAATTTGAATATTGGGCTTTACGTCAGGATTCGCAACTTGTTTTTAATGAAGCCGCGATATTGTTTGAAACCGGATCTTATAAAAATTTTGACGCAACAATTTTAGTAACAGCCCCTTTAGAAATTCGATTAAACCGAGTTATGAATAGAGATAATTCCATTAGAGCGGATGTTCAGAAAAGAATTGATAATCAGTGGTCAGATGATCAGAAAGTAATACTTTCTACTTATCGGATTCAAAATGATGATATTCAAAGTGTTTTAGATCAGATAGATGAAGTTTTATATGAATTAATTAAAAAGTGAAATTAATTTAGTTCTTCAAAATCATCAAATTTAGTTTCGTCATTAGAATCGTTATCCCCTCTTTTATTATTTACAGTTTGTGTTAATGGCTTTCCAACAATAATTTGAGAAAATCCATTCAGCATTTTAAAGAATAAATTGATGATGAAAATAAATCCAATTACTTTAAAGATGAAACCAAAAATTGGAGTTTCTTCTATATTAATAATGCTATCGTGAAACCAAACTGAAACAGGATTTTGAGTGAATTGAGGGAAAAAGATGAATCCAATAAAAAATCCAATCGACATAATTATTACAACAACTTCTGCTTTTAAATCAAACTTCACCTCTTGTTTTGGTAAACCATTTGCAATCATTTGAAACATTAAAATTTTGTTCTGTTGATTTTGAAGTTTTCCAATAAAATAGGTAAGTAGAATCAATGCAGTTATTATTAATTGATTCATATTTAATTCACTGTCAAAACAAAATATAGAAGTGACGTCGACGAGGAAAAAATATTTCACTGTTTTAATTAAATAATCTTCTCCAATACTTTTTTTTGAACCAGCTCTTAACAAGTTATATCCAATTTGTAAAATCCCCCAGATAAATCCGAAAATGGCAAAAACGACCCCTAAACGAAAGATAAAATTGATTAATTCCATTTTGATTATTTATTTTAGAACTAAAGTAGTTCAAAAAGGTAATATTTCAATTAAATTAGAGATAAAAAACAAAAATTAGATATACTTTAATACTTTAAAAAAGTCGTATATTTGAAGTAATATATTTTATAGAAGATGATTAAAAAAATTATATTTTCGTTTGTAACAATTTGTTCTATAAGTATTTCTTCATTTGCTGAAGAAGGAATGTTGATTCCATCATTGATTTCGGCATTTGAGTCTGAAATGCAGGCAATGGGAATGAAGTTAACTGCAAAGGATATTTATGATGTGAACCATTCAAGTCTTAAAGATGCAATTATTCATTTTGGTGGAGGTTGTACAGCTGAATTGGTTTCTTCACAAGGGTTAATTTTGACGAATCATCATTGTGGATATTCACAAATTCAGTCACATTCTTCGTTAGAAAAAGATTATCTCAAATTCGGCTTTTGGTCTAAAAATAAATCGGAAGAACTTCCGAATGCAGGTTTGACAGCTACTAGAATTGTTCGAATCGACGATGTTACTAAGTCTGTTTTATTTGGAATAGACCCGAATGAGGATGTAGCAAAACGTGCAGCAGCAATGAAAAAAAACATTGAACAATTATTAAAAGATGCAAAAAATGGAAATCATTATGATGCTGAAATTAAGCCTTTTAATTATGGAAATGATTTTTATTTATTGGTAAAAGAAACGTTTAAAGATGTTCGTTTGGTAGGAACACCTCCAAATTCAATTGGAAAGTTTGGTGGAGATACTGACAATTGGGTTTGGCCGAGACATACAGGTGATTTTTCAGTTTTTAGAATTTACGCGGGGACAGATAATAAGCCAGCAGAATATTCAAAAGATAACGTACCTTATACCCCTTTACATTTCTTACCTATTTCATTTGGAAATAGAAAGGTAGGTGATTTCACAATGGTGTATGGATTTCCCGGCACTACTGAACAACATTTGGTTTCCAATCAAATTAAATACATTGTTGAAAAAGAACGCCCTGCTCGTATATTAATGAGAGAAAAATCACTTTCTGTTATCAATGCAGCAATGCGTGCTTCTGATGAAGTTCGAATTAAATATTCGGCTAAACAAGCTAGTATCGCAAACGCGTATAAAAAATGGATTGGTCAGGTAGGAGGACTAAAAGAGTTAGGGGCAGTTGAGGTTAAGAAAAAGTACGAGGCTGATTATATAACTAAGTCATATACAAAGCCTGAATGGAAGAAATATGGCGAGACGATTGATGCGATGAATAAGTTGGTTGAAGAAAACAGTCTTTCAGATTTTCACTATGGAATGGGGGTTGAGTATTTGTATATAGGACCCGAAGTTTTTGATTTAGCAGAAGCGATTAATGATTTGGTTGTTAATTATAAAACGTTAGTTGAGAAAAAGGAATTACAAACAAAATTGGATGCTCTGAAGAAGGGTGCAGAGGGATTCTTCAAAAATTATGATTCCAAAGTGGATAAAGGTATTTTTGAATTATTGACGGATGAATATATGAAACAAACCAATTCATTAGGTACTGATTATTCTTCAAAACAATTAACAGATATAATTTTCACCACGTCTATTTTAACAAATAAAGAACGTTATTTAGATTTTTTAAATGGATTTAAACATAAATCTTTAAAAAAATTAGAGAAAGATTCAGGGTATGCACATTGGAAAAAGATGGTCTCAAATTTTCAAGACAATGTTCTTCCAAATGCTAGAGCATTCAATGGTAAAATGAATGATTTATTAAAAGTATATGTTGAAGGGAAAATGGTTATGTTTCCAGATGACCAACATTGGCCAGATGCTAATAGTACATTGAGAATAACATACGGAAAATTAGAGGGGTCTGCACCTGCGGATGGAATGACATATACTGATCATACAACTACAAAAGGAATACTTCAAAAATACAATTCAGGAAATAATGATTTTGCTTTGTTGCCAGGTTTGCTTGAAATGTACGAGAAAAAAGATTTCGGTCAATACGCGCAAGATGGTGAGTTATGGGTTTGTTTCACAGGTTCGAATCATACAACTGGAGGGAATTCAGGATCGCCTGTATTGGATGAAAATGGTTATTTAATGGGATTGAATTTCGATAGAACGTGGGAAAGTACAATGAGTGATTATATGTTTGATCCTTCACGTTGTAGAAATGTTGTGGTTGATATCCGTTATGTACTGTGGGTAATGGATAAATTTTCAGGTGCAAAGCATTTGGTTGATGAAATGAAATTAATGAGGTAATCTTTTTCTCATTTCGAATAGGTATTCTTGTTCTTTTTGTCCTTTCGTTGGGTGTAGTTCTGATTTAGTTTGCAACATTTCAATATCCATAATGGTTGAATAACCAGCTCTTGAAACAATTTTTTTAGCTTTTAGAATTAATTCATCACATTTTTTCCAATCTGAAGAAGATATAATCGTAATGTTTTTGGAATTAGAGAGGTGATATTCGTTTGATGGAATAATGAAAATTATTTTTGCGTCTGTTTTTTTAGCTTTTTCTAATTGTGAAAGAAAGAATTGATTAGCATAAGGTTCTGGACCGCTAACAATAACAATTTTAGAGATGCTTTTTTCTTCTAAAGGATAGAGCGAAAAACGAGAATGAATTCCAATGTATTCAACGTTTTTTTTATTTTTACTTCGACTTAATTTCCCTGCAAAAGTCGATTCGCAAGTGTCTAATAACCAGATAGTTGAAAATTTTTTAATCAGTTTTTTGTGAATTCCATCAACCCAATTTAAAATCCAATTTACAGGTAAATTAATTTGATGCGTAATGAAAATTGATTGAAGACTTGTTGAATGAAAGCCATATCTATGATCAGAAATAATGATATCAATTTGATGGTCTTCAATCATTTTTTCGACTTCTATTTTTTCTGATTTTAGACGTTTGAAGAGTGAATAAAAGTTGAGCGCTAGGTCTATTTCAAAATTTCCTTTTCCTTTGAATTTAAAAGGATATTCTTCGTGATTAATGTATTTTAAATCTGGGAAATAACACTTAAAAATGATTTTCTGGTTTTCAGAGCAAGCAATAAAAAGTTGATTTCCTTGTTGAACTAATTGTTGGATAATTGAAATAGAACGAGATACATGTCCCATTCCCCAATTTAAAGCAGAGAAGAGTATTTTTTTATTTTTTATATCTTCAGGCCTCATTCTCAATTAGTTCTAAATCAATTGAGTATCCACATTTAAAATGTCCTTTTGGACACGATTTATGACCGTGCAATCCACAAGGTCTACACTCTAAAACTTCTGTTGTTTCAAGTACTTTTGAATCGTCCGAAAGTGGTCCAAATCCAAAATTTAGCATGGTAGAACAGAAAAATGCGGTTACAGGTGCGTTCATAGCAGATGCAATATGAAGTGGGCCAGAATCGTTGACAAAATTCCGTTCAGCTTTTTCCATTAAAGCGGCAGATTCTAACAAGTTTAATTGTCCTGCAAGATTTATACTTGTTTTAGCAATCGTTTTATTAATTATATCTTCACAAAATGCTTGATCTCCTTTTCCTCCTAAAATGTAAACTGTTCCTCTATCGTTATAAAAATCAATTAATTCGATCCATTTTTCGACAGGTAATTGCTTTGTGAACCAAACAGAAGCCGGCGCCATACAGTAAAAAGGTGGATTCATAATTTGATTGGCGATATCAAAATCTTCTTCAGACGGAAATAATTCTGGTCTTCGTATAGAAACTGCTCCGAATTCTTTGATTATACTTAGGTTTCGCTCTACTTCGTGCTCACCCGTTCCTATTGAGTGACCAAACTTCTTAGTGTACAAAAATGAAAACGGATTCTTTTTGAAACCATATATCTTTTTTGCTCCAGAAAATGAAGCGATAATGCCAGAACTTCCAAAGCGATGAAGATTAATTGTTAAATCGTATTTTTCCTTTTTAAACTGCTTTATTAGATTTAAAATGGATTTATATTTTCCGTTTGATTTATCGAGAATATAGACTTGATTGATTGTTGGATTATTTGAAAGCAAACTTTCATTTCCTTTTCGAACTAAAAAGTCAATTTTTGCTTCAGGAAATAAACGATTTAACTCCGATGAAACTGGAGTAGCTAGAATTACATCTCCTAAAAAAGCGGTTTGTATAATAAGTATTTTTTTCATTCTATATTTTCTGCACATGCGAAGATGTATCTTTTCAACTAGTTATTTCAAAAGATTAATATGTCCTCTTTGAATTGTTTCGATTCCGTTTCCATCTTTTACATTTAATATGTAAACATAGGTTCCTGGTTGTGCTATTTTTCCAGTATTATTAATTTCACCATTCCAGCCATCTTCTATTTTATTGGATTCGAATAAGATATGTTCCCAACGATCAAAAACAGTAAAGGTATAACTGGCATTTTCAATTAGACTCACTTTTGGGTAAAAAACATCATTGATTTTATCGTTATTTGGAGTAAAAGAGTTAGGTAAATAGATGATTGGTTTAATTATAGGACAAACGCTATTTGAACGACTTGTATCTTTAAAGCCATATATATTATCACCTTCGATCGCTTCTACATAATAACAGATTTTACCAGAATAGTTTGTTGTAGAAATATTATCTTGATAATACATCTCATTCGATGGAACAGAAGAAATAGGAGTTGTATTAAGGATTCCGTCAATACCTTCATATATTGAGTAACCTAATAATGAGCCTTTGAATCCAATGTATTCTGACCAATTTAGGTAATGAATCATTTCTGTATTTTCAGTTTGAACAGAAAGAAATATTGTTTTAGCTACATTTGAAATACTTCCTTCATTATCACAGCTATCAATTACAACAACACGATAAGTATAAGATTGTCTATTCGGATTTATTGTTGAATCAATAAATAATACATTTTCCAAGTTTGGTTGTATTCTTCCAATTTCTTCAAATTCTTTCTTGTTATTTAAGCGTTGAAAAACTATTTCTTTAACCCCAGTAATTTTCTCAATGTAATGATGTAATTCAATCTTATTGTTTTTTACTGTTACAGTTTTTAAATAATTATAGGCTGGCTGTGATGGAGAAATGGTATTCAGACAAGCACTATTTGAAAAAGATTCAATTGAATCTGGAGAAATTGCTCTTATAACAAAACAATAATCTTTCAACGGTTTACCAGTATAGTTATATTCAAAGGTATTAGTTGAGCCAAATTTTTCCCAAGGTTCACCTAAAATATGTCCCCAAATTTCATATCTTGAAATGGTATTCCATCCTTTGTATGGCGTCCAAGTTAATCTCACATTTCTTGAACAAATATTATAGCCATACCTTACATACATTGATGTATGGACATCAGCTTTAGCAGAGGTTTGAAAGGTAGGTATCGAAGAAGTCGTTAAACAATAGTCGAATGCTGCAATAGAATAGGTGAGGGGACCGCTAGTAATGTTAGTTGAAAAGTTGAAATTGGTATTTAAAACTCCATTAACTGTGGCTATTTCGGTTGGGTTTCCGCTACCATCAATTGAGTAAACTATATACCCTTGCGTATCAGATTGATTATTTTTATTCCAATTTATTAAAACACTGCTATTAAGAGTGTCAATTGTAACATTAATAATTTTAGGAATATCAGGTGATGTAATATCTTTGAAATTATCACCTAAAATATTGGAGGTGAAATCACAAGGTAGGCTTTTAATTACCACTTTATAATTTAAAAAAGCCTGACAAATATCGATGGTATCTTTAAAAAAGACAGCTCCGTATGGGACACTATCTCTTAATGTCCAAGTTCCAGTTGGGTATTCTCTATAAATTTTTGTGTAAGATTCCATTCCAGGTAGTTTCCCTGTTGTTGGATTGTTCCATTGCAAAACGGCTGTTCCATCAGATGGATTATTTAAGCTTAAGAATATATTTGAAATCGTTTGAGAAGTTTCATTTCCCCCAGCTCCATAAACAGCAGTGATGAAATAATCTAGTTTTTGATTTACTCCTGTTTGCGTATATAATGTTGTACCTATTGAATTGATTGTTGTAATTAAGCCATTTTGGATAGTGTGAACTTGGTATTCTAAAAATGAATTTGAGGTATTCGCTGCTTGAGTCCAAAATAGCGTGACATCTCCATTTGTATTAGTTTGGATACACGTTATTTCAGTTGAGGAAGATTTCGTAGGAGGACAAAATGAAGTTATTGGATGTGCTATTTCGTTATTTCTACCTATAACGGTTTGAAAAGAAAAAACAACTATAAATAAACTTATCCAAAATTTCATAAAGAACAAACGTTCAAGCATTTAATATATTGCAAATATAACGAACATTCTACTTCTTTCAAGAGAATAATTTGATGGAATTGTATTCAAAGTCAAGGCTTGAAATTGATGTAGATTTAGAAATGGGATTTATTTTAAACAGAAACTTAAGATAATGTAAGTGAAAATTGTGATAAACAAATTTTTAAAATATTGAAAATCACAATTTTCATAAATATAAAATATAACTTTAATTAATTCGATTATCCTGCAGAAACGATGGTCATTTCTTCCCAGACTAAATATTTAATTGCTAATTCTTGAAGTCTTTGTGGAGTGACAGCGTGTAAATCTTCAATCGCTTTGTTGTAAAAATCGAAATCTAATTCTTGTGCTTCAACACATAAGTATAAGTCCATCATAGAATATGGACCATCAGCACTTTTCAGTAATTGTCCTAAAAGATAATTCTTGATTAATTCTAGTTCTTCAGTGTCAATTAATTCTGTTTTTAGACGTTCTATTTCAAATTTAATTTCGTTTAAAGTAGCTTCTTTCACTTCTTTAGCTACCTCTGTTGCAATCATAAAGTAACCTAAATGGTTGTATTCCGCTACCATCGAGCCAATTCCGTATGTATACCCTTTGTCTTCACGAATATTTGCCATTAAACGACTACCGAAATAATCGCCTAGTATTGTATTGAGAACCAGGAAGTCATTGTAATCTTCGTGTGTTTTATTGAATAACGTTTTCCCAACACGAATGGCTGTTTGTACTGCGTTCTCTTTTTCTACGTGTTTTTCTCCAGGTAAATTCTTAATTTCTTTTTCAAATTTCCCTTTTCCCGTTTTAGCCCATTTTCCGATTGTATCAATTATTTCATCGATTGCATCTTGTTCTAAATTACCAACAACAACAACTTTTGTTAAGCCATTTTGATAATGTTCTTGAAAGAATTTTTTCAAGGTTTGAGTAGAAACATTTTCATAAAAATCTTCAGTAGCAACTGTTGAATATACTTCTGAAGAATGAAATAAACGGTTCTGAAATTCACGTTGGCATAAAAAACTTACTTTCTCCATATTTGTTAAGAAAGCTTGTTTTTTATCTGCTAATAATTCATTTATTTCATTTTCCAAAAATGCTACTTTGTCTATTGCATCGGTTAAAATATGAAGTAGAGGCAATACATTTTCTCTTAAGCAATACAAAGAAACAACTGCATTTTCTGCAGAAAGTCCACTTTCCATGAATCCGCCTAAAGCATCAATTTCATTGTTTATTTGCGTGGATGATTTTTCTTTCGTTCCCGATAACAAAAGTCCGTTTACAAATGACGGTGTTCCTTTTGGTGCTCGAATATTTCCAGCGTCAAAGTACAAATCAAAACGTGTAGTTTCATTCGCTACATCCTTCATAAAGAATAATTTTACTTCAGGAGTGATGTCGTATATAATTGGTTTTACAAATTCAATTTTGTCAATTGATTGTAATTCAGGTTGTCGTGTTCTATTTAGCATCTTGTTTTGCTTTAACTTTTAATAAAGTACAATTCGTTTTCACCAAGATATGGTTGGCCATTTCATATAAATGATTTGGTTTAATGGCGTTGTATATTTCTTTTTCCTCATTGATTCCATTCGCATCACCAAGTAATTCGAAAGTACAAAGATTCATAGCTCTGTTTAACAATCCTTGTTCAGAAAATTCTTTTTCAGTTCTGATTTTTATCATTAATCGAGCTAATTCTTCATCCGACATTTTAGTCGTTTTTAAATCCTCAATTACATCCCAAAGCGCTTTATCTAATTCTTCAAATGTACGACCATTGTTTAATTTTCCAGAGATAATTAACAATCCATGATCCAAAGAACCTGTGATATAAGCACTAATATTTGATACAATTTGCTGCTCTTTTTTTAATGCAACATAAAGTCGAGATGATTTTTCTCTACCAAGTGAATCAGACAGAATATCAGCAATATAGTATGCAGGATCACGACGTTCAGGCATTTTGAAAGCATAGTAAAATGCATCTGTTGGAACGTCGCGTTCAATTGTTTTCTCTTTGAATTTCTTCTGTTTTGGTTCTAAAGGTAGAATACGAGCAGGTTTTTTACCTGATGGAATATCACCATACCATTTTGAAACTACTTCTTTTACATAGTCTAATTCAAAATTACCAGCAACGCATAAAATAGCATTACTAGGATTATAATGCTTTTGAAAGAAAGCTTTGACATCTTCCATCGTAGCGTCTTCAATGTGTTTTATTTCTTTACCAATTGTAGCCCATTTATATGGATGTTTTTCATAGGCCAAAGGTCGAAGTTCTAACCAAACATCACCATAAGGTTGGTTTAAATAACGTTGTTTAAATTCTTCAATAACAACACTTCGTTGAACCTCTAAACTTTTATCAGTAAAACCTAAAGACAACATTCTATCGCTTTCTAACCAAAGAGCAGTTTCTAGATTGTGTGCAGGTAAAACATCGTAGTAGTTTGTTATGTCGTTGGACGTAAAGGCATTACTCTCTCCTCCGGCATTTTGTAAAGGAGCATCAAAGTCAGGAATATTGATAGAACCACCAAACATTAAATGTTCAAATAAATGAGCAAATCCTGTTTTTTCTTCTGATTCATCCCTTGCACCTACATCGAAAAGCGTATTTACAACTGCCATCGGAGTAGTTACATCTCTGTGAAAAATGACAGTTAATCCGTTATCTAATTTAAATCGTTCAAATTCAATCATTAAAATATGTATTTAGCAGAGTTTTGTTCGTTTAAAGCTTGTTTATATTCTGAAATAATTTCATTTACTATTCCAGCAGCAGGTTTTATTTCATCAATTAGTCCTGCGATTTGTCCTATTTCTAATTCTCCTTCTTTTAAATTTCCCTCGAACATTCCTTTTTTAGCTCTTCCACGACCAAGAAGTTTTAAAATTTGGTCAGGCTTTGCACATTCTTCGTATGCTTTTTCTAATTGAAAAAAGAATTCATTTTTAAGTAATCTAACAGGAGTTAAATCTTTCATTGTCAATAAAGTATCGCCTTCTTTTGAATCAACGATAGAATTTTTAAAATTAATATGAGCGCTAGATTCCGGAGAAGTTACGAATCTACTTCCAATCTGAACACCATCAGCACCTAAATTCATTGCAGCTAACATTCCGCGACCAGTTCCAATTCCACCAGCTGCAATTAATGGAACTGAAATTTCTTTTGCAACCATTGGGATTAAGCACAAGGTAGTTGTTTCATCTCTACCGTTGTGTCCACCTGCTTCAAATCCTTCAGCTACAACTGCATCAACTCCTGCTTCTTCTGCTTTTTTAGCAAATTTCACACTTGAAACAACGTGAACAACAGTAATACCGTTCGATTTCAAAAGTTGAGTATACGTTTTTGGATTTCCAGCAGAAGTAAAAACAATTGGAACTTTGTGTTTTATTATAAGTTGAATATGTTCATCAATATTGGGATAAAGCATAGGAAGATTTACTGCAAAAGGTTTATTTGTAGCAGCTTTACATTTTGTTAAATGCTCATCTAAAACGTCTGGATACATTGATCCTGAGCCAATTATGCCTAGCCCACCTGCGTTTGAAACTGCAGAAGCTAATTCCCATCCAGAACACCAAATCATACCAGCTTGGATGATTGGATATTGAATTTTAAAAAGAGAAGTAATTCTATTTGCCATAATACTTACGAATTTACAGTATTAAACTCCTTATTAAATAACGATTCTTTGTTTTTTTGAACGGTTGAATGTGTATGACGTAACTCTTTAAAATACGAATGATTTTCAACTTTGTTTTTTATTCAATTCTAAAAGTTATATTTACGAATCATATTTTTCGTAAATCAAAATAAGATGAAGTCACAGATACTGTATTTTCTGATCGTGATTTTCCATTTTTCAATGGGAGGTTTTCTTTTTTCTCAAGAAATAGATCATCCTCATTCAATTCATCATGCTTTTATAGAAAACAAAGGGCAGTGGGATAATCAAATTCTTTTTAAATCGAAGTTTGATGGTGGGGATTTATGGATTCAACAAAACAAATTTTTATTTCATTTTCAGGATTATTCAGAGATCAACGATGCTCATATTGGCAAGATAAAAATCGAAAATCCTCAATTTAAACAAGCTGTTGTACATTTGAATTTTTTGAATTCTAATAAAGTTGAGCATATTACGAAAGTAAATCCTACGGAATCATATTATAATTTTTTTATCGGAAATGATAGTGCAAAATGGGCTTCGAATGTTCACGGATATACTGAAGCTGTTCTTTCTAATTTTTATGATGGGATTGATTTAAAATTAATTGAAAATGAAGAGGAGTTAAAATACGAATTTCATTTGCAACCACAAGTTTCTCCTTCCATTATTAAATTAGAATTTAATGGGCAAAAGCAAATTAAAATTGATGAAGTAGGGAATTTAGTAATAGAAACTGAACTTGGAAGATTAATAGAAAAAAAACCTTATTCTTATCAAATTATTAATGGGAAAATAAAGGAAATAAAATCTTCTTTTATTTTAAATGGGAATATTATTTCTTTTCTATTATCTGATTATGATGCTGATTATGAATTAATTATAGATCCTTTATTGATTTTTGCAACTTACAGTAAATCAACTACTGATAATTTTGGAATGACAGCAACCTATGCGCATAATGGAGAAGCGTATAGTGGAGGTACGATTTTTGGAAATACCTATCCAACTCCAGACATCGGTGCATTTGATATATCTTCTAATTTTACTGTTTTGAAGGGTAGTCAAGGTATTACAGATGTATTTATCTCAAAGTATTCAAAAGAGGGCAAAAAAATGATTTGGACTTCATTTATTGGAGGTGGTAATGATACTCAGGGTACTGAAACAGTTCATAGTTTAATTGCTGATGAATTAGATAATTTGTATTTATACGGTGCGACTTCGAGTGCTGATTTCCCAATTAAAAATGGATTTCAAACTGTTCATGGTGGGGGTAAATCCGGATTAAATTTTAGTTCGAATGGTGTTTATCATTTAAATCAAGGAACTGATATTTATGTTTCAAAATTAAGTGCTAATGGTCATAATTTGTTAGGTTCAACTTACGTTGGAGGGAGTGATAATGATGGAGTAAATTATAATAATTTAAATCTTTCTTATGATTCATTAATGACAAATTATGGGGATAATTCAAGAGGAGAAATAATGCTAGATCAAAATGGAAATTGTATAGTTGCATCAAGTACACATTCGAGTAATTTCCCTATTAAAGATGCTTTTCAGCCGACTAATAATGGGCGTCAAGATGGTGTAATTTTTAAATTGACTCCTGATTTATCTTCTATGATTTGGTCAAGTTATTTTGGTGGTAGCTCAAATGATGTGTGTTATTCAGTTAAAGTTGATTCTAGTTTTAATATTGTTTTTGCGGGAGGAACAGCTTCTGTTGATTTACCAAAAACATCAGGGACTTGGATGTCTTCATATAATGGCGGTGTAACAGATGGATTTGTTGGTAAAATAAGTTCAGATGGGCAAAAGTTAAAACATGTTTCGTATGTTGGGACATCAGATTATGATCAAGTTTTTTTTGTTGAAATCGATCGAAATGATAATCTGTTTTTATTAGGTCAGTCTGAAGGTGGAGGTTTTCCAGTAGTTAATTCAAATTTTGTAAATCCAAATAGCAGTCAATTTATTTGTAAACTCGATTCTTCCTTATCTACAGCAATACATTCGACGGTTTTTGGTAATGGACTTCCATCAGCAAATATTTCTCCATCAGCCTTTTTAGTAGATGTGTGTGGCAATATGTATGTTTCTGGATGGGGAGGTAATTTATTTGGAAATATCTCACTAAATAATATGCCTATTTCAACGAATGCATTTCAAAGTACACCTCCAAATGGATATGATTTTTATTTGATGGTGGTAGATAAAAGTTTCGATCATCTGATTTATGGCACCTATATGGGAGGTCCTCAATCACAGGAACATGTTGACGGTGGAACTTCACGTTTTGATAGAAATGGTGTAGTTTATCAGTCGGTTTGTGGAGGTTGCGGTAAACATAGTGATTTTCCAACAACACCAGGAGCATGGTCAAATTTGAATTTAAGTGATAATTGTAACAACGTCCTTTTTAAATTTGATTTTGGAGTAATACCTGAAGCGAAAGTAACCGTTTCACAAAATGTTTTATGTCTTGGTGATAGTTTGAAGTTTGAGAATAATTCAACAATCTCGGATTCTTATTTATGGAATTTTGGGCGTGGAGTGAAAGATACTTCATCAATTCAATTTTCTCCAACTATAAAATATACTCAATCAGGTCTTTACAATGTTTTGTTGACAGTTTCAGATAGTATATGTCAATTAACAGATTCAGCGTTTGTAAAAGTGACTATTTTTGATTCAATCCAACTTAAACTTCAATGTGACACTCAATTACCTTTGTGTACACCAAAAGAAATTACATTAACGGCAAAAAACAATAATTCAGGGAAGTATTTTCTTTGGTCTTCAACTTCAAGTTTTAATGATACCTTATTTTATTCTAAAACTGATTCGACGTATCGTTTTATTCCTGATAGAAATGGATATTATTTTATTAAAGTAGGTAATTCGGCTTGTGCTAAAATCGATAGTGTTTTTATTGAAACGATAAGTTCCTATCTTTCAATAAACGGTAATAGTAAAATATGCAAATTTGATTCATCCGATATTCAGGTTGTTAATTCTAATTCTCAACTTAATTTTCAATATACATGGAGTCAAGACTCTGTCATTGTAACCCCAATTAATTTGTCAGATATAAAAGTGAATCCTAAAGTGTCTCAATTCATTGTATTAGAAGTAGATAATTTAAATGGTTGTGTTTTCAAAGATTCTATTTATATTCTAGTAAGTTCAATTGATTCAACTCTTGTGAATGCAACTGTTTCTGATGATTATATACCAGTAGGTGATAAAGTTACATTGAAAGGAAAACCGGATGGATATTCATATAGCTGGAGTCCTAATGTAGATCAACCTAACTCACAACAATCAACAGTAAAACCTTTAGAATCAATTTTTTATGTATTATCTGTGTCGGATGGGATTTGTTCTAAAAAAGATTCAGTTTTCGTTAAAGTATTTCCATTTGTATGCGATGATCCTTCTGTTTTTGTGCCAAATGCTTTTTCTCCCAACGGTGATGGAAATAATGATGTTTTGGTCGTAAGAGGAAAAATGATCAAAGAAATGACTTTCCGAATTTTTGATCGATGGGGTGAGTTGATTTTTGAAACACATGAAAGAGGATTAGGTTGGGACGGAACTTTTAAAGGAAAAAAAATGGATCCAGATGTCTACGATTACTATTTGAAAGTAACGTGTATCGATGATGTGGAGTCAATAGTTAAAGGGAATATTACATTATTAAAATAAATAGTATGAAAAAGATTATTACAAAAGAGTCTCAAAAATTTATGGAAGCATATTTAAACAATGCTTCTCCAACTGGATTTGAAACGGAAGGACAAAAATTATGGTTGAAATACATTACACCTTATATTGATGAGTATTTCACAGACAATTACGGGACGACAGTAGGAGTAATTAATCCTACAGCTGATTATAAGGTAGTTATAGAAGCGCATGCGGATGAGATTTCCTATTTCGTTCATTATATCACGAAAGAAGGATTTATCTATGTGAGAAGAAATGGTGGTTCAGATCACATGATTGCGCCATCGAAAAGAGTGAATATCCATACTGAAAAAGGAATAGTGAAAGCTGTTTTTGGATGGCCAGCGATTCATATGCGACAAGAAAAAGAAGAAACACCAAGCATGAAAAATATCTTCTTGGATTGTGGTTGTGAGTCAAAAGAAGAAGTGGAAGCTTTAGGAATTCATGTTGGTTGTGTCATTACATATGAAGATGAATTTATGATTTTGAATAAAAATAGATACGTTGGTCGTGCTTTGGATAATCGAATGGGTGGATTTATGATTGCAGAAGTGGCTCGTTTATTAAAAGAAAATAAAGTGGAATTACCTTTCGGTTTGTATATCGTAAATGCAGTTCAAGAAGAAGTTGGATTGAGAGGTGCTGAAATGATTGCAAATAAAATCAAACCAAATGTGGCGATTATTACAGATGTTTGCCATTGTACGCAAACTCCAATGGTGAATAAAATTGAACAAGGTGATTTGTCAGCAGGGAAAGGTCCTGTTTTAACGGTTGGACCAGCAGTTCAAAATAATTTATTGAAACAAGTTACGAAAGTAGCAGAGAAAAATAAAATTCCATTCCAAAGAGCGGCAGTTTCAAGAGCGACAGGTACTGATACAGATGCGTTTGCTTATTCAAGTGGTGGTATTCCTTCTATGTTGATTTCATTGCCTTTGCGTTATATGCATACGACGGTAGAAATGTGTAGTAAAGAGGATGTTGAAAATACAATTCAATTGATTTTTGAAGCATTGAAGTCGATTAAAAAGGATCAGGATTTTAGGTATATGGTATAATAGCGATTAGTTGTTAGTGATTAGTTGTTAGATCGGAGCGTGAAAATAAAAAAATGCTTGTTCTGATTTATTTCAAAACAAGCTTTTTTTTTGTAATATATTGTTTATCAGTATTTTGTGTTTTTAAGTACTGAAATCGTTTTTTCAATTTCTTCTGACGAAATATCTAAATGCGTTACAAAACGAATGGCAGTTGGACCAAAAGAAATACAAAGAATTCCTTTTTCTTTTAATGAATTGATGATTGAATTTTTAATCTCTTCAGATTCAACTTCTAGAATGATAATATTCGTAACCACTGGCATCACTTTTTTTACCCAATCTAATTCGATAAGCGCTTTTTCAAGATTTTTCGCATTTTGATGATCGATTTCTAAACGTTGAACGTTATTTTTCAATGCGTAAAGTCCTGCTGCTGCAATGTAACCGGCTTGTCTCATTCCACCACCCATTACTTTTCGAACTCTTCTAGCTTGTTGAATGTAGCTTTTTGTTCCGAGTAGAAGTGAACCTATTGGTGCTCCTATACCTTTTGATAGACAGATAGAGATTGAGTCGAATTGAGAACCATATACTTTTGGATCTATTTTATTTACAACCAGAGCATTCATTAATCGAGCACCATCTAAATGCAACGGTAGATTGATACTTCTACAAAACTGACTAATTTTTTTTATTTCTTCAAAGTCATAAATGGCACCACCACCTCTGTTGGCAGTGTCTTCCAAACTTACAAGAGCAGTAGGAGGGAAGTGAATATCGTCAGGATTGATATTGTTTTTTACATCTTCAGCTGTAATTCTTCCTCGATCACCTTTTAACAAACGAACAGAAGCGGAAGTATTACGAGCTATTCCACCTCCTTCGTATTTATAAATATGACTTTCTTCGTGGCAAATCACTTCACCACCTCTTTGAACGTGAATGTTGATTCCTATTTGATTAGATTGAGTCCCGGAAGAACAAAAAAGTGCTGCTTCCATCCCGAAAAAATCAGCGGAAAATTCTTGAAGTTCATTTACAGTAGGGTCTTCTTGGTAAACATCATCCCCCACTTTTGCATTGAACATTGCATCAAGCATCTCTTTTGATGGTTTCGTAACTGTATCGCTTCTATAATCAATCATTGTCTTGTATTTTAAAAGTTGAAGTTACTAAAATTCGAAAGATTAGCAATCAAACATCAAATATCAAAAATCCAACTTTATAAAATGTGTGAATAAGTCGAATGTCGAATGTCTAAAAATCTAATATCTAATAAAAGACTTTTACTACTTTTGCGCTATGAAATGGATTGGAGAACGTATTAGTTTTGTTGATGATAAAGAAAAATCAACATTTGTTATTTATCCAACGTCTGAAACGTGGATAAAAGGTTTAATGGGAGCTTGGTGTGCAATGTGGTTAGTGATCGGATTAACAACAATTTGGTATACATTAACGCATAAAATGACAGACCAAGAAAATATTATAATAGTGATTTTTCTTTCATTTTGGGTGTATTATGCCTCTAAAGTGGGTAGATCTTTTTTTTGGATTTTATGGGGAAAAGAATTGGTAAAAGTTAACGAAGCTGCACTTTTTTACAAACGTTCTATTAAACAATTCGGAAAGTCAACACCTTATTATCTAGAAAATATCAAGAAAATTAGAATGTACCAACCTAAAGAAAATTCACTTCAAGCTGTTTGGGAAACTTCTCCGTGGGTAAGAGGAGGGGAGCGTTTAGAATTTGATTACCTAGGAAAAACGATTCGATTTGGTAGAAAGTTAAACGAAAAAGATGCTAAATTGTTTTTTAATCTACTAACTAAGAAAGTAGAAGAGCGATTAAGAAAAGTGAAGAATTAATAAATAACTTTTAAATTTTTCTAAAATTCCTTCTCCATCAAATAATGCTGTAAAACATTAAATAATTTATAAGATTCGCCTATTAGATTGTAATTCAGTTTTTTATAAAATTCAACAGCGTAATCTCTTGCGTGAAGAATCATTTTTGTATTACCATTTTTTATGGCTTTTTCTTCAACTGCTTCCATTAATAGTTTACCATATCCTTTTCCTTGAATTTCTGAATCAACCGCAACGAAGCGAACTTGACTTATTTTAGGTTCAACTGTATCTAATCGAGCAATCGCTTTTAGTACCTGATTTTCATAAAGAGCAAAATGTTCCCCAAAACTGTCTCCTTCATTTTTTTCGCTTCCTCTTGGTTTATTTAAAGGTTTGCGTAAAACTCTGTAACGTAAATCATAATAATCAAGCCATTCTTGATCTGTTTTTGGAGAGCGAATTTCTATTCCCATTTGAAAGCGATAGATGAAACACGTTTTGTTTTATAGCCTAAATTATCTTCTTCTAAAATGGATTTTTGTAAATCTTCATTTTCAAAAACTTCCGCTAAATTTTTCACTTTTCCTGCAGGTACGTTTTGTAACAACATTTCGTCTAAAATAGCATTGGTTGAAAGTTCTTTTATTTTTTCTTGAAGAATTTCTTGAAGTTCTGTTCTGTTAATTACTCTAGATTGATTACTGTTAAATTTTGAGTTTTCTATTAAGTCTTTTAAAAAAAGATAGTTACATAGTTTTTTAAAATGAGTATCACTTCCAATAGCAAAAGTGATGAGGTCGTTTTCTTTTGTTTTGAATAATTCTCCGTACGGTGCGATATTAGGATGCAAACTGCCTATACGTTGTGGTATATGATTATTCATTAAGTAATTAGAAGCTTGATTCACTAAACTGGCTACTGCAGCATCGTAAAGAGATACACTTACAGTCGAGGCTTTACCTGTCGTTTTTAATTTCAATAAAGCAATCAGTAATCCTTCTTTTAAGTGGTGAGCCGCCAAAACATCTATCAAAGCAACAGGCATTTTTACTGGTCCGCTTTCTGAAGTACCATTCATGGACATAAAACCTGTTTCAGCCTGAAGTATTAAATCATAAGCAACACGATCGCTATCTTTTCCGAAACCATTTATTTTTCCAATAATTAAAC
>SXGQ01302021.1_pt1 | contig 19185 bp, 11 predicted proteins | sample 3178371 | NCBI WGS metagenome assembly SXGQ01 (sample SAMN11356859, study PRJNA531348) | freshwater metagenome | isolation source: freshwater sample F1-20 | place: China: Fuxian Lake, Yuxi | collected 2017-12-25 | reverse complement strand
CGGTGTCAACGCTCAATTTCAAATCGGCTCAGGTCGGTATGACAATTAGCGAAACCCAGCGCACGTATGCGGCTGAGGACGATTTAGAACTCGAAATGCCGACGAGAGTTCTCTCCCTCAACGAGGCAAACGAGTGGTTGGCGATGATCGCCGAAACCGAAGGTGTCGACTCGCCACTCGTCTTCAAGTCAACAATGTCAAAAAACTACGATGCCCTAGCATTGCCTGCAGAATGGTGTATCGCTGTACGTAAGTCGAAGGTGACCCAATTACTCCTACTTCACGAATTGTCACACCTTCTTTGCGCCAACAAGAACCACGGCACCGAGTTTCGCACTGAACTCATCCGTCTCGTTCGTCGCTATATATCTTTCCCGCATGCCGCAGCGTTACACATGATGTTTGTCTTCAATGATCTTGCTATCGGACCAATTGCAGCAACGACTAAATAGCGGAGCGAAGCCTTCAGGTATTGACGGTACCGCTCGGCATTGTCGTACCTTCAAAGCGGCAACATAGTTGGGCGCCTCTCAGATTTGCACCGCGCAAATTTGCGTTTCTGAAATCTGCTGAGATCAGGGGAATTTCGTCTTCTTGAGAATCATAAAGCGGGTCCTCCAAATCTGCGTTCGACAAATCAGCATCGGTTAAATCAGCAAAATCAAAATTTGGATAAAAAAGCACGCAAGCCGACAAGTTTGCACCAGTTAGATTTGCTCCGACAAACAGCGTGCCGGATTCTCCCCGAATCTCCTTGCCACAAAGATTTACAGATGACAAATTTGCTCCACTTAGGTCAACCCCATCAAGGTCAACCTCACGCAAGTCAATCCCCGATAAATCAGAGCCTCGCAATTGGGCGCCTTGCAATCTTGTGCCCCTCAAATCAGAATCCCTGAAATCCACACCCGTCAAGTCAGCACCATAAAAAATCGCGCCACATAGGACAGAACCACGTAACGACGCTTTTACCAGTCGCGACCCTGAAAAATTTGTGCAAGTCATATCAGCGCGATCAAGATCGGCTCCAACTAATCTCGAACCAGACAGGTTCGCGCTCCTTAAATTTGCTCCGCGTAAATTAGGCGCATAAAAACTTTGACTTTGGTGCGAACCCAGAACAGGTTCTCCCTGAAAAAAAGTGTCAGAGAGGTTGGCTGAGGACAAATTCGCCGCCTCAAGGGTCGGCATATATAGCCAAGAACGCGAGAGGTCAACCCCACGAAGATCTGCGCCGGTCAATTCAGGCTGAAAGAGCTGCATGCCAGGCCCCACCTCTTCCCCATGTATCAACATGATTAAAGGTTAGTTCTCAATTTTAACTAAATCTGTTTCAAATTATTTATTATGACTACCTAGACGGGTTACGAATTGCCAATGCTGCGTAAGCTTCCGCAACTTGTCCGCTCAAAGACGCGTCAAGGACTATGGATAAATATGTACTGGCTCGTGTTGCTCCTATATACGCCTGCTGTTTGGCGAATCCTTTTTTAAATCCGTTGAAACCAAAAATGATCACCGCTACAGCCTCCAGGCCCTTCACGTCAGCTATCGATGCATACCGAATCGCCCCCCCGTAGGGCGTCTGCTCCAATGGCTCTAACAAATTCTTAAGTTCGGTAAATTGCTCGGCACGTTCTTGATCAAAACCTAAAAGCAAAATTTCGCTCGCTTTAATTCCAAGATTTATCAGAGCTCTAATTTTGGTGGCAATCTCTTTGCCAATCATGGCAGGAGGACAGTAAAGCAAATCAACTTCCGGCCCACTAATACCTGCTGACATCCGATCAACATAACCCAATGCACTAGCAGTCACCGAAATTTCTCTTGTTGTGCGGACATTTTGCATCAAGTCCAGCCGAAAAGGGTTTCCCAATTCAAGGAATTTTTTCTCCAACGGACGCTCTTTTGACAGCACGGCTTGGTACGGATCTGAAAACATCCGCCAAGTGCCGCCCGCAATGCCATTATTTAACAAAGAGTCGTAGATTTCGAACATCGGATCTTCAAACAAATCCTGTGCCTCGTCTATTACGAGCGCATCCCACGTCTCGTCTTGAAAATCACAACCAGCAATTAAGTCAGCCGAAGAGACAACCCTGACTCCTTTTTCATCGATAAATTCTCTAGCAATTCTCCTAGACATACTCGGTGAGCTACATGAGAACAACACTTTCGCGCCTTCCCGCAGCTGGTTTCTGACTTCCAGAACCGCAATAGTCGACTTACCCGAACCAGCCGGACCTCTTATAAGTAAGCGTGCATTATTTTTCGTTGCAACTAGAACCTGCTCCTGAGCTAAAGTCGCCGCATGGATTTTGTAGAGTACGTCGTCAATCTCGCGCCGTAGGCTCGTAATCATTGGGACATCAGCACAGAGATTCTCTACAACTTCATTGATCTGCTCGTCTGTTAACGATGCGTCCGTACCTCGTTTTTGACTCCAATAAGCACGCATGTTTCTGACTAAATCAGACGGCGAAACATCCAAATTCCGGGCGTCGTAATAAGCATTTTTATCCACACCCAAGTCGTCAACCTCAAGTGTGCAGTCAGGAGTGATTATCCAATAACCAATAACTACGTTCTTTAGCCACGGAAGGCGGTCTTGAAGAAACCGACGTGTTGAAGCCTCCGCGCCGCCAGCCTGAAAGAATGGTCCACGTCCCAAATCTTCAACTCGCCCGTCTTTGCGCTTGACTGTCCACTTACCTTTTTCGCGCCCTACGGTGCCACCTTTTACCTCAATGAAATAGACACCCTCGGGACCGACAATGGTGAAATCAATTTCTGACCAGCTTTTATGGTCGTGTCTCATGGATCCAAGAGAATGAAGCACACAATATTTTTCCGAAAGTCCTTGCAATTTTCTGAAAAGCCAAATCTCGGCTTGACTTGAATCGTGTGCCGGAGCCTCTGGCACCATCATTGCCATAAAATTCAGCCGACCGAATTCGAGAAAAAACCTGGACAACCGTCCAATGTTCCCACTAACACCCCGCGATCAAGGAGCAGGTTCTTCATTTCGCAACTGGTTTCTGACAACAACACACATGAGTGGCAGGCCGCAAGGTTTGCGTTTGCGAAACCGTTTGGGCCACTCTCGATACAAACCGGATCGTTTGAACACCAAGAAGTTCTGTTCAATGCTTCTTTGAATGACTTAAAGAATCGGCCGCCTTTCGCCATGCCGACTATTCCACCAAGCGAGCCCTTTGAGTCGCTTGTGGCTGTATAAATCAAAACCCCACACATTTCTTCGTCAACGTAGATTCTCTCCCGCAGTGAAGCGGACGGATAACCGCACTCAAGTGACCATTGGTCAATCAAAATATGCGAAAAAGTGTGCACGAGCAGTAGCCGTGGACTTAGTGAGGGAAAGTCTTCGGTTATATTATTTTTCTCAAATTTGCTGGCAAGCATCGCGACGCGCTCGCGGACTTTTGCGTTGGTTTCCCACAATTTGACTTTTTCTAGGTCAAGTTCAATGAATATTCCCTCTCCACTAACTTCAATTGCGGGCAACCAATACTTGTGCGATAAGGACAATTTTGCTTCAATTGCCTCGGTCGAATCGCTACTCGAAATCCGATTAAATCCTTTCAGTGCTCTTACCTCCCTAAGACGACTGACGAGGTGAAGACAAGATATTTGACTCGGCACGATCTCTTCTTCGGACGGCTCGTGGCACACGAAATCCCTTCCAATTTCTGTTTTTGCAGTAACACGCTTCAACGCGCCATATTCTTGGCGCTTCATCGTATTCGTATCAATTGGCAAGCCATTTCGAAGTGCTTTGCGATCCGCGACAAGGGACATCAACTCGTCAACACCACCGGGAACAGGAAATTGTGCGAGCATACCGACTATGGTCTGATGCAACGCCTCAAAAGGAACTGCGAGCAGCACATCCAGGAAGCGGTCGACGAATCGGCTCGCTTCACCTGACCACGGTGGGATTGAGATGCTTGAAGCCGTACATGACTGCCACACGCCAGATGCACCACGCTGCGACCCGCGGGGGACCTTGTCACACTCTTCGGCATTGGGTTTCGGCAACCAAATTCGGTCACCGAAACACTTGGAAACGTTTTTGAGTGAACCTTTACCCATTGCGCCCTGAAGGCTTCGTGACGCACCGCAACTGCAAAAAATTTTTATGTCACCTAAGCCTGCACTTTTACCCTCATTCTTCAATTTGAGTTGATGCTCTCCTTTTTGATCGGCTCCTTTATGAACCCACCTTGAATACGGGAAATCAGAGGCATGACCAGCATCACAAATCGTTATGAATCGGGATGGAATCAACTTCCCTCCGCACGATCGACAAACACCGTCTGCATCCGCCGCTTTTGAATACTCATTAAGCCGAAGGCAACCGATGCACGAGTACCACCGAGGAAAGCGAATAAGCGGCAGGTCGAAAGCGTCATCTTTTTCTTTTGAAGTTGGCGGCAGAGCGAAACCCTGAACACCTAAATGGCTCTCAAGTCGAGGCTCGTGGATTATTGACCCCGGTGGCGGGTCACTCCTGCGAAACCAAAAATCAGTCCCAGCAACCATGTACGACTCGTCATCTATTGGGATTAAGGCACCAGGCCCATAAGTGCTGACAACCTGTGATCGCCTGATTTCGCCGAGTTTCATATTCTTCTCATAAAGCGTATAGCCCACAAGTTTTGTCAACATCTCTCATGCTCATGAGAATCGGGTACGGGGGCACTAGATCGGCTTCTTCTTGATCCGAATAATTGACGAACAGCACGCCATTTTCTTCTCCGTATTTGTAGTATTTCAAATCAGTGTTTTTTTTCGCGAGTTCGAGCCAAGTCTCAAGAATGTCTTCAAGCTCTGCTTGCGTATCTGAGAGTTCAATTTTGTCTACTCTTGCCACTCTTGCAAGCACCAAGTTGATCAATTCTTTTGCTTCCGGAACGTGGTCCACGATTTTGCTGGCACTTCCATCAGAACTCATCCCCGGAATTAGAAATCTGCAAAGTATCACAAATGTTGCATGAAGAGCGCGGGCTCTAGCCCTTGGGCTGAATGGCGTCACGCTGGTCGCCTCGACCTGCCTATAGAGCGCCGAGTGATACGGCACGAAAGACTCATAGTGAGATCTGTCGCGAGATTTAGTCGCATTGTAAACAGTGAGTACAAACCCTGGATCCCGCCGCCCAACTCGACTTGACGCCTGAATATATTCAGCCGTGGCTTGAGGCTGACCCGCAATCACCATCAAACCGAGGCGATCTATGTCAACGCCAACCGAAATCATGTTGGTCGCCAAAAGAGTTTCAATAGTGGTTGGATCTGGCAGACCAACTCGTAGTTGCCTTAGATACTTAGGGATATCTGTTGCCGATGCTCTACTTGTCAGCTCAATCATGTTGTAATCAGGTTGACGTTTGTGTGCTGTACCACCGTTCAACAAATCAAGGCGGTCGCGTACGTCATCCTGCATCATCAATTGCGCGGAGGCCAAAATTCTTAGGCTATTGAAATAAGCGACCAATGTCCAATAGAGATCTCGAACGGTGTTATCCCAACCACCCTTCGTCGCCTCGTGGAAAAGACTCGCGTAGGTCCGAACCAAAATTGTGGCTTGACTGATACCGGGCGCCATGACCCCGACGTATCTTCTGGTTCCTTTTCGTTCAGGTGCGCTCTCGACTGCGAAGTATGAGTTACGCGAATCAAGAGCTGACGGCGGGAACTGGCAAACTTCACGATCAAAAACGGCTCGAACCTGTTCAGACGCTCTTCTAATTGTCGCCGTTGAAGCCACAAGTTTGGCGCGAGCACCCAAGATCGCGGGATCCTTTGATTCGCGCCTGCCGAGCTCGTCAATCGCCGACTCGTAAAGACCCGCCAATGTTCCCAAAGGACCGGAGATCAGGTGTAATTCATCTTGAATAATGAGATCCAGGCCCGGCTCAACTTCGCCGATCCTGTTGAACAAGTTTCCAGCTTTTTCGACTACGGCGAGCAAAGCAAATTTATCGACTGTTCCAATGATCAAATTTGGCCTACGAGAAAAAATGTCCTCGTCAACCACGAACCATGGGAGACCGGCATGAAATTCGCAAACAGGATTTGGGCAACGCGCAATACAATGAACACCGACAGAGTGATCATTCGGACCTAATGGTTGCCCGCACCACACGCATATGTTTATTTGAATAGGATTCCCAAATTTTGATACATCCGCATCTGCAAAATCCCTGAGCTTTTCAAGCGCTATTTTTGCATTTTTAAGCGAGTTAGGGGTGCCGTTTTGCCCAATGAACAGTCCAACCTCGAAAGGCTGACTGCCCAATTCGGCTTTGTTCTTCCTAATTACCTCGCAACAGCACATGAGCAAAGCCGCGCGTTCGAATTGCTGCGTTGTCAGCAATCGCAACGTGTATCGCATGATTGTTGAAACGCCGTGCGATCGACCTTGAATTCGTCGCAGCATCAGCGTGAATGAGATAAGCCCAAGGTACGCCTCCGTTTTGCCGCCACCTGTGGGGAACCAAAGCAAATCAGCAATCTCTCGGTCGGGCGAGTCGGGATGCGCCAAGCCTTCCAAGCACTGCAATATAAAGAGCAACTGAAACGGTCGCCAGATGGCGGGAATATCTTCCTGTCGCAAATCAGAACGCTTAGCGAGAACTATTTCACTTCTCACTCTCTGTTGCACCATTGATTCACTCATGAATGCAAAAGCTTTATAAAAACTCAGGTTGTTTTTGTCTTCTAGGAGCTTCACTCCACCCCTCATTCGTTTTGCCGCAATTCGGCAGTCATCGATGTTTGAACTTGCAACATCAAGCAGGTCATTTGGTATTGCTGAAAAACTGAGCTCCTGTTGGTCTATCCATTTCTCATAACCACCAATTAATACGTAAAGTTCACCGATCAACTCGGGCTTTTGCCGAACCGCTGGTGCGCGCATATCCAGCGCCCAACTACTAATTTCTGGGTTTGACTCCGAAAGCCTCAAAGGGTGGGATGGAATAAAACTGGTCCAAATTTTTTGGGCCGCTCCACCTTGATCCCATTCAACTGCACATCCATGACCCGTCGCATAGTTTTGCACGTGCCTGAACAGCAAACGGTTCAGCTTGACCTCCGCGTCATCAAGCTCAGATGAAACTTGAGATCGATCAACAAATTCAACTTTTGAATTTGGGCTCAGTTCAACAACGATCTGAGATTGAAAAAAAATTGCCTCCGAACTTTTTTTTCTGTCCAAGATCGGTTCACGTGTATTGACCAAAACAAGGGTTACGGCTACATGACCCCTTGAGTCAACCTGACGCACTCGTAACCTGAGATCAAGCCCAGAGACAACGGAAATGGTTTCAAAGCCGGATGTAGGTTGCAATTTGACTTCATATTTTTCGCTGATGGGCGTCCGCACCCAATCGTCTCCCACCGATAGATATTTTCCGGAGCTCACGCTCACATGAATTTTCTGCTCGACGGATCCCGCGATCGCAAATGTCAGTCCCATTGTTGCGGGGAAACGCAAGTTTGAAAGGGACGCAACTTCGTCATCTTCGTCATCACCAGGATCGTTTATGGCGATATCGTCAAATTTTTGTTCTTCCTGCACATTTTTCGGATAGAGCATTCCGATTGAATAGGTCTCGCTGGGCTGGATTCGCAGAACTTCGGCATCGCTTGAGGGGCCGAGAAGATGAAGGCTGAAGCCCTGAAATATCTCGTCCCTAAATTGGTATTTTGTGTCTAATGTCGACATTTCAAAATTCCCCGCTAGACGCTTGCGCTATTCCAATTATCACAGGAACCTTAGCAAAACAGTCTTCGTCCCACTCGCCTCTATATCTGTTGGGGACAACGATGGAACAAAACGACGAGACCCTCAGACCAACAAAACAGTCAGGAATATTGTCACGCCATACATTCATTACGCTACGACCGAAATCTGACCTCATGGTTGCAAACCGAGTCTGACTGATTGAATCAAGTACCTCAAAATTTGGGAGTCCATCTTCAAGTTCTCCTACAAGCCGAAGTGTCACCTCGCTGGAAAGATCTAAATTCTTGGGCACTTTTTGAAAGTTGATATCGCTCATTTTTACTTCAATACCTGTGGCAATCCATTGGTTTTTACCCTTGAACTTCCCATCTAACCATCGTCGCTTATCAAGGGTCTGCCGCGACTTGTTGGCGAAGTTATGCGTTTCAACTCTATAAACGTCTTTGCGACTTCTGGTCATCCCCACAAAAAGGACTCGTGCTTCCTCTAGTTCATTTTCATCTGGGTTATTTTTGTTGAGCCCAACATAAACTTCGTCAAACTCCATCCCCTTTACGCGGTGGACTGTTGAAACCTGAAATCGTGTGGTGTCGTTTGTCCGCATGATCTCCGGAATTTGACTGTTGGCAAGCGTTTCAGCAAATTTTCTCAGTGAAATTTTTTTGACAGCTACCCCGTGACACCATTGCTCAAGGGCAATATTCATTGATTCCTTGTCAATAAAGTCAGGAACTACCGACAAAACTTCGTCAATATTCGTGCGCCGTTCAAAGTTCGCAACCCAATCGGGGAGAAGAAACTCGTTCCTATCACCCATCACCTGATGCGGTACACCCTGTGACGCAAGTTCGTGAGAAAACTTCAATACCTCTCTATTCGTTCGAAACAGCACCCCAACTCGGCTGGTCAAACGACCACTGTTTGACGCAGCGACTGCCAGTAGTTGCTCCGGCGACAAGCTCCTTAGATCCCAATATGAGTTCCAAAGATTGTCGATTCCAGATCTGCTGTTCGTTGAGTCTCTCAGCTCTTTACCGAGACCTCGGATATTTCTCACGTAATCATTTTGCGCGCGATGGTCAGTTTCGAGGACCAAAGAATCAAAATTTTTCTGATTAATCAAACCTTGGAGAAAAGATCCAGCGCGGTCTTCGTCGTTGTATTCGTAAATTGTCTGTGCGGGATCCCCGAAAACTGTCCATCCTGCATCAAGACCCATGCTGAGCAACAAATCGAGGAGCTCTCGACGAACTCCGAATATGTCCTGAGCCTCATCAACAATTATGTGGCCTATACTTCGCAAATAATCTGACCTATGTCTCTCCTTCAGGGCACCTACAGTGGCGTTTACGTTCTCGTCATAAGAACTATGGTCATCCGATGGCGAAATCTGCAATTGCGCGCGAAGAAAAAGGGCGAACTTGTCTAATGTTGTTATCCGAACATTCGACGAGTTTATGCGATGTTCTCGTAATCGCTTCTTGGTGACATCGGTAGCGGCATTCGTAAAAGTGATACACAAAACTTGATTGGCTTCTATGTTTTCCGACGACTCAAAGTGCTTGACAATTGCTCCTATGCGGCACGCGGCGGTGAATGTCTTTCCAGTGCCGGGCCCCGCGACTACGACTACTTTCGCCTTAACGTCCTTTTTGACGACCGTATTCTGGTGCTCGTCCATCGCTTGCGAGAAAACAGGTTCGGGATTAAAAATCTAGGTTCCTCTTTCTATCGAATCTGGTCGCCAGAATTCGCCCATTTGTTTATATACGTGGTCAATGTCATAGTTTTTAAAATTATCTTCAATATCAACTATCAGACAGTCTTTTGTCCCACCGTTTAACGGACCGCGAAGACCGCGACCAATCATCTGCAAATAAAGAGCAAGGCTAAACGTTGGTCGCGTGATATAAATTGCTCTTACTTTCGGCGCATCAAATCCCGTCGTTAACACGCCGTAGTTTGTGAGCACCTGTATTTTGCCACTACGAAAATTATTGATATGAAGTTTTCGAACACTGCGTGACGTGACAGAAGATACTGAAGCACTCTTTATGCCATTTTTTGCCAAAACTGCTGCCAAAAACTGGGCGTGACCAACAGATAGGGCAAATACGATCACTGGCCACGTCGGATCCAGAGATAAAATATCTTCAATAATTATTTTATTTCTATCTCGGTTCTGTGCTAATTCATCTTCAATAGCGGTTGGGAGCCAAACTGTCCTTTTGTTTATTTCACCCACTCGATTCCCCTCGGTCTCTGAATCTTCTGATTCACTGCTGTCCTCAAATTCCTCAACGACCATCTTGTAGCCTTCACCATCAACTGAAACACCTTTCAACAAACGGTGATCGGCATATGCAAGGACGCCGATTCTTCTCAAATAGTCGACATCAGATTCGTCGCCAAGAATATCCTCCGCGATGCGAATTATTTTTGGGCCGAACCGACTCTCTACGCCTCGCTTTGAAGGTGTGGCAGATAAACCCAAAACTGGACGCTTGTCGCCCAGGCTATTTTTTTTAAGACGAGTGCCTGTTTCTAGCCAATCCAATATTCTGGTGTACATGGGGGTTGTTGCTCTGTGTGCTTCATCGACGATTACAAGCGATGAACTTTGCAACCATTTGTATTCATCACTGCCAACGGCGGCACTATCAACTTTTGCGTCAGTTGCAACGACTATTTGACCGGCAAATTCTTCCAAGTCGGCTCTTTCGACTTCTTTGTTTTCCCAAAACCGATCTACGGAAAGCATCCCACTCGTACCGATTGCGGTCCAGACTTCGGAAAATGCTTGGACAGCTTGCTCACAAAGTTCGTATCCCTGCGCAAGCCAAAGAATTGGTCCACTTTGTAATTTGCCCTCATTTACAAGCTCAAGTACTGCCTGAACTGTTACGCGAGTCTTGCCTGCGCCAGTCGGAAGATAGAGCAAAGTCCGCCATTTTTGATCAACTTTGCCAAGTTCAATGAATTCCTTAATCTCTTCTTTCAACTGAATCTGGTAGTCATGCAGAGGCAAAAGTTCGAGTTTGCCTGCAACATCAAGATGAGGCGCCCTGTCTTCGTCGCGAAAGCCGGCATAAGCGCGATCAAAACCGAGTTCGGCAACAAACCCGATCGCGGCTCTGCTCCCAGCCCATTGAGTTGGTGGCTGGAGGCCAATTGCCGCAAGCGTCGACTTGGTTTTCTCCAGCAATTGTGGACCGTGGACAGCCAGGAGCATTGATGCTAGGACATCCGAATTTTCCTTTTCCATTTCAATTTCGTTGAGAAGTGCGGGCGGAAGCGCTGGCCACATTTGTTCAACCGTAAACAACTTTTGGACCTTTTTGACTTCGTTAGTCTCACGTCGAATTTCACGTTTCAATAAGTCCACATTTTGTTTAATTGTGTTTTCTATGACTTTACGAATATCATCGCTGCTTAGATTGAGTTTTAACAACTCATTCACCCCATGGAGTGTTGATTCTTCAGAGTCATAAGTGCCCGAAACTAGAAAGATTTCTTTGTCGCGACTAATACCGAACTCAACGTTTTCTCTAATCTCTCCTTTTTCAGTTTGGATTACCGAAACCAAAGATGAGCATTTAGTGATAGTTACGCCTTCAATTTCCCTTGGCTTCATCAAATTAAGCAGCCAAAATTCGTCACTGACTAGTTCAGGTTCTTCGGGTGAAACAGTTTCAAATTCTTGACGAAATGTTTCACTGGGCTTCAGACCCCAAGAAGCCACTAACGCCTCTTCGTGCTCTTTCATCGGCACCAGCAAAACTGGCACACCATTACTTGAGAGAGTCTGAAACAAATCTCTGTCTAAAAGAACCGTGACATTGCTTGGGACTTCCAGATGCACAGCGCCATTTTTTTTACATGGAATTTGATTCGGTGTTGACAGATCTCTGCACACAGAGGCCAAAAACTCACCAATCAAATCTTCGTCAAATTCGCTTTCTAATTTTTCAATTGCGTTTTGCAGCGTGTGCTTTGGCAGCTCTCGAAGCGTTGTCCTCAACCCACAGTCATTAGTCAGTTCCGGCACAATATCTGAAACTGCTACTATCCGACCAAATTTTGACATCGAACCAGAGAGGGTCTCCTCAAACGAGCTCGGCCCCAAGGAAGATTCAACCAATCCATATCTTTTTGCAAACCAAAAAGCAGGAGCTTCAACCTCAACTTCAAAGCCGCTAGGTTTCCAGAAGTGTTCAGACCTAACTTTCTCTAAAATCCATGTCGTAAGTCTGGCCTTGGGTCGGTCGCCAATTTTCGCAAAAAGTTCCAAGCCTTTTGGGCCTAAAGGTGCAGAGCTAAACAGTTGTTCGAGTTTTTTATCGGTCACTTTCCCTGGTGCAGACGTTTTCAGATACGCCAAATATTCCGACTTAAAGGGAAAATCCGAATGAGATTCGGCAACTTTCGGTACCTCGTCGGTGCCGAGCCCACGAAGTACGTTTAGATTCGCGCTGTGGAGTTTCACATCAATGATTAAGCTGTCGTCGCCTTCGCCTGGCAAAAAGATTCTGCCAGGTAAAAACACCTCTGAAAGCGGCATCAGATCACCGGAAAGAGTGAAGACTCTAATTGGTTTAACCCGATTGTGACGCTCTATTGAGCCCGAGACTTCTTCAAACGGATACCGCTCCGATGCCTTCCAGAACACCTGCCAATTTTCTTCGCTCGGATTATCTGGCCAAGATAAAAGAATACGATCCAATTCGGCCGCATCGTTTGCCTCCGTGATTTGACATTCATCAATTAGAAAACTTCGAATCGCGTCGTCAGCCATCAATTCGGGGTGAACCACAGGCATACCTGGTGGCGGGGCAACCTGCGAAGTGAAAAATACGCTGCCAGCCTGTGGTCGGGTCATAGACCCGTCCGCACAAATCAATACTTCGGCTTTAAGTGCTTTTTCTATCATGATTGGATTTATCGCGCCTATTTTTGATACGAGAATTAATGCGCGCTTAGAGTGCTCAACGGTCTTTCTCGCGACCATTTGCTCAAGCCAATCGGTTAAATCTGGGATTGTTTCCACTCCTGCGGATTCGAGGTACGAGACAACTTTTGCGTTGCGATCCGAATCCGAAATCAGCGTCCAGTGGGGATATCTTCGATCCTGACAGATGTCTGCCCACTCTTTTACCCACCCCGAGTTGATATTTTCCGGTAGGCGCTTCAGTGTTTCGGGGCGCTGAAGAATGCCGTCTAGATCCAATAAACTCTTGTATTTTGCAGCTGCTTTTCGAACACTTTCTCCCAAGCTTCTTGCTGCAAAAATAGCACCGTCTTCGTAACCTCGACCTGGGAAATATTCGAGGTAAACACCTTTGTCATCTGGATTTTCGGCAATAATGAATGGGACAGTCCTTAAAATTAACTCACCGAATTGATCGTTCAAAAAACCATTGTATGAATTGTCCAACAGACGGGTCCTCTCATTATTGAGATCCCACGGGGCGTTCATGATTCCTTTAGTTGTTGCAGTTTCCTGAGTCGGAAGAAAAAACCAAAACTCTCCACGTCGCTTTTGACCGGTAAGTGGAACAGCCCAATGCAGCACCAGGGGCAACATCTCTCCAGTTTCCCTATTACGGCGCCGATTGAGTGTTAGCTGCACTCCCCGCGAAATCAATGACTTAGGCACGTCAACACCTTGAAGCGTGGCAACGAGCCAATCGCGAACGGCGCCGCCACCAGCATCAACTTTTACTTTTCGGACTTCAAACTCACCGTTTGCCGGTGGATCTATCCCATTTTCAACCAAACAACTTCGCACCTGATCTTGCTCAAACTCTGTTGATACACAAGAAATCTTCCTCGAAGCGTTGTGATCCTCTCTGGTCTCAAACTCAAGACTGTCAACGTTTTTAGAAAAAATTGAGAACTCTGCGGGAAAATCTTTTAGATTTTGACTTAGAAGTTTGAATACCTCATCTGAATCTAATTTTGGCCGAGTAAAGGGTAGGTGAATAATCGTGGATGCCCACGAGGACAATTCGTTCAAAATCTCGTCTTGAACAAAAAATTCTTTTGGGTTCACCGGCTTTGGAATTGAAAAAATTGAAAAACCTGGATTTTCTCTCGTGCCTAATTCGTGCAATTCGATTCTTTTTGCAACCCCCACAGATTCTTCGGCGGTTAGAGCCGATGACAAATACTCAGACGCACTTTCAAATGAATAATGGCAGCTAATTGATCTACTGTAAATTCGTGGCTCGTCCGTGACAGCCAGAACTGACACAAAGCCCATTCCAAATCGACCAATTTGATCACCTTTTTTACTTGAGATCATCGGATATGAAATCGCCTCAATACCACTGAAATCAAAAGGTGCTCCACCATTTGCACAGTAGAGGCCGTTTTTAGTCAGGATTACTTGTATGCGCCGTGAAGGAAAATCCTCGCTGGCATCCCCGATTGCATCGGCGCCATTTTGAATTAGTTCAACAATTTGTCGTGTTCTATAGTCTCCTTGGTAAGTACTTTCAATTTGTTTTATCTCGCTCTCCATCACCTTGTGGTCGGTGCGATAGGTTGTGCGGCGCAATGAAGAAACTTCGAGAACTTTCTTGGCTAACTCGGTGGAGCTGTCTTGCCAATTCATTTTGCACTCCTATCTGAGGTAAAGAAAATCCTAGTATCCTAAGAAGCGGTTGTCCCAGACGAGGAACAAATGGACATAGATTTTGAAAGTACTTGGCGCGAAATTGACGTCTTAGCTGCTGAAATTGAACAGCTCTACAAAGCATTATTGCGGGATATTTTGAAACTCAAAGCAGCCGCTTCTGAGGGTGCGACACAAAAGTGCGCCGAGCTGATAACCAAACTTCAGAACGACATAAATCTGTTGACCAGCAAGGTCAATTCCCCCATGGAATTCCCCGATGGCGACCCTAAATCACGAGCAACGTTCCAAGCTCGCGTAGAAGAACTATGCAAAGCAAAGCAGCTCTCTACACACATATTCTCCTCTGGTCACTACCTGGTCGTCTTCCCTATTGTGGTTAACTTTGATGAAATAAACAACGAGGTGGTTACAAAGATTGGGGCGAATCGATTTCGTACAACCCGCCCAGAATTTATTGTACGCAAGGTAGTCGAATCTCTTGCTGCCCCGTTTGAAATTAGTCAGTTTACAAAAAGTTTGAAGACAGCTTGGCAACTTCTCTTGAAAAATGAAAGACAGTCCGAGGTCTCACTTGAAGATATTCGAAAAGTAATTTCGGTTACCTCAGAGTCAATTTCTGGCTATAGCCAAGATCAATTTACCGCGGATCTCCAAAGACTCTTTGAGTTTGAATCTAACGACGCGAGGTACCAATTACCGCGCCTGGCCCCCGTGGCTGCGGCAAGTCGGCAGTATCTTCTTTTTAGTAGAAACGGGTCGTCCACGAATTATGGTGCGCTTTCATTTAACCAGCCCGAAACCAAATGACCCAAAGACAAGTCCGACCCGATGATTGGCTACATCACTTATGGCACATGGACAAATCACTTGATTTTATAAAAAACGGCGGCTCGTTGATCAGATTTGCAATTGTTGACGACGCGGCAACCCACGATGCACTTGTAGAGCAACTTGAACTAGTGCCCTGCGAAAATGGTGCTTGGCTTTTTTCTGCGGCTGATACCCCTGAGCAGAAGATATATCAGCCAAATGCTGTTGTCGCGAACATTGCAGAATCAATTGAGATAACCGAAATTCTAAACACGATTATAAAAAGTATTTGGAAGTCAATTGGTGTATCCGATTCTGAAACAATTTTAGCCAGTAAGGCAGCAGCACTTATTGGTGTCGATGTAGATGTTGCATACGAACTTTTTTTCAACAAGGTAAAACAGTTGATGGGTCGACTAGAAACGAACGATGAGTCAAACTTGAGTACGAGTGGTTGTGCATATACTCGCGATTTTCAAAATGCAACTATTAACTCTTGCCTAGAGATTATCGATGGCAAAACAGAATCCGCATCAATTTTTGAAAATTGGCTTAGAGATATTCCTTCGCCAGCTTTTGAGCGCAAAAATATGGGAATAATGTCTCCGCTCAAGCGCGAAAACGCGACTGGTGTGCTCCGAAGCTTAATTTCGCTTTGTGCAATGTCAGATACGTCAATTTGCATTTTGCACTTGGACATACGCCGAATCACTGATGCAAAGCTCTACGACGAATATGCAAAATATCCGAACGTGACGAAAGGATCGCGTCTAGCGACCTACCAGTGGCTGCGAGAATTGGTTGATACCGCATCGTTCTTCAGCAACACTTTGATACTCGTTGAAGTTGGACCTACGTTTCCCGATATTTCTCCGAGAGGAAAGGGCGTTGGCGCATACGACGCACTAAAAAACAGAATAGTTGATGACGTTTCTGTAGACGGGCGACCAAATTTGTCCGCAGTACTAGTTCCTCTTGCGAGCTAACAAGTAAAATGCTTGACAAAAACCGAAGGATTATTGAGGCGTTAAGAACTGGTGTCCCAACGCGCGAGGTTGCTGAATTACTGGGAAGCGGTCAAGTACAGCTTGAAAGTCGTTACAAGGAGCTGCTCGCCGCGAAGCGACGTGGAACCAAGATCTCAACTAATGGATTTGTGTGCTTCGGCGGTTTTGGAACGGGAAAGTCTCATACCTTAGAGGTGTTCTCAAAAATTGCCCTCGACTCAAATTGCGTTGTAAGTCGTGCGACAATCAGCAACAATTTAAAACTGGGCAGCCCGCTCAGCATTACGAATGCGTTACTGTCAAGCACGCAAACCAGCAGGCATCAAGAGAATGGGTTTGAGAGTCTTCTTGCTGACGCTCTGGCACGAAAACACAACTTCTCTGGTTTCGTATCTTGGCTTCAATCGGAAGTGCAGAACGGGCAACTAAGCCCTGGCTATATCGCTATCGCAAAAGGCCTGGCTTCAACACACTATGCAGCTGCAACGTTCGACAAGATCGTCGACTTTTTAAAGGGATTGGCAGTGCTCCCAGATCTCAAGCGATTACTTCGCCACGGTTCAATATTCCCGAGAGGCGCTGAGCGGGTAAATGAAACCACAAAGTTCCTCAGCCGCCTATTCATGGAACTCGGCTACTCAGGGTGGGTTGTCCTGTTTGACGAGTTGGAACTTATCCGGCTACTAGGTGGAAAAATTGCTAGGGGCAAGTCATACTCTGAGCTTGCACATTGGATGGGCTTCAAAGAACAGAGAGCGACGCAAGGTCTGACAGTAATAGGCTGTATGACCGCCGGCTATGTTCAGGAGCGAATTGATTGGTCGAATAATGGCGAATGCGAGCTTGAGACAATTCCCGCCAGACTCCTGGATTCAAAAAGTGCCCATTTGCATAAAAGCGCTAAGTTCGGAATGGAAGTTCTCCAAAAATGGGACGCCGACCCTGTTCTTCACCTGAATCAACCGACTAGAGAGAGTCTCGCACAGGTACAAAACGTGTTGCGGGATGTTTATGAGAACACCTACGGCCTCCAGGTAGAACCAATCTCAATTGAGCGTTCAAGCGGAAATCCAATGCGCATGCATATACGACGCTGGATCATTTCTTGGGACTTAAAGCGACAAGGTCGAGAGGTCGCTTTGAGAGAGACGCGCGTTGATCAGGCTTACGTCGTTACCGACGACGACGAAGATGACGACTGACCAAAAGAGTTCGGCTGAATCATCTGCATTAAAATAAAACTGGATAATTGCTCTGGAACTTAGCAGTAAAAATCTCAAAGCCGACCGCAAACTTAATTTGATTTTTGACTTAATAAACCCTTGAATCAACTCCCGGAGATCTATCCGTAACACAGCTCCAAAGTGGCGGTGATGACCCCTCTCGGAGAAACAGTTTCTGCTCGTTCGCATAAAGACATTTGTTTACTATCGACTTATTTTCTTCAATTTCTCGGGCAATCAGCCTCGCAGGACTTTGCGGGTTTTTCAGCAAATATTCAAATATCTTTTCGGATAACTGCAGCATGACGAGACCTCAATCATTTTATATTTAGCAACATTGCACAACTGTTTCATGTTAGTTGATTCAAAATTAAACTATCGCTATCGCGGCAGATCGTGCCCCTCAAACTCTCGGATAGAACATCCAGATTTTTCTAAATTTCAGATTAGTTTCTGTGCGCCGGGCAAATGTCAATCTTTTTGTAGTAACACCAATTACATAAGTTCGTCACATTACAAATAAACTCACCACTTGTACACGACTCATCGATACTCTTACGAGTTCTCACAATAACTTGCTGAGCGTTCACAAGATGCTCTTGAGTCACTGCAACAGAATGCTTAGTCTTTTTTGATAGATAATAAAGCTCTAAAGTTGATGTCGTCTTTTGATGCGCTTCTTTAAGCATCAAGGCATATGCGATTAATTGAAACCACTTCTCACCATCAGAAACGTACTTAGAGTCTGGCACTTTCCCAGTTTTATAGTCAGAAATTACAACTTTGCCATCAGCATCTAACGCAATACGGTCAATATAGCCCTTCAAAGCAACACCATCAATTTCGGTCAAAACTTCAACTTCTTGCCCTTCAAGAATCGTTGTGGTTGGATCTTCGAGTTCCCACAAATTGATCATGGCCTGAAAGGCACTCCGCTTGAAACCGGCGATCGTGTCGGGTTTCTCCGCCAATTTGTTCACCTTTTCAGCCCAACCATGATTTGACCATCGGTCTGTCGCGATTACCTTCACTATCTCTTGGTTTCGATCTTTTGGGTCTTGTTTATAGAGATGTTCCAACACCTCATGCACAAAGGAGCCCAAGACCGTATGCCAGGTCGGTGGCTCTTTGATTTTGTCTATATACGACAATTTGAACTTTTGTGGGCAGGCTCGAAACAGACTTATTGAAGATGGAGAAAGAGATTTCGGTGCTATCAACAAATTTTTAAAACCCACTATCAAATACCATACTTACCCTACTGCCTGCTCCAAAATTTGATTGGAATTGTTTCATTTGCCTGCTCCAACACATCTGCAAATCTTTCATATGTATTAACCACAGATTGGAAGACTTTTATCGTCGTATAGCGATGCCCAAATTAGTCTTGAGTCAACACGAGATCGTTCATCTACTAAGACGACCTCAGTCAACTTCGTCATCATCCGAGTCGTCAAACTCGTCGTTTTCAATCATGTCCGGGTCGTTATCAAATTCCATTTCGTCAACTGCTGGGCCATCAAGCCGATCAGCCGGATCGTCTTCTGCATTTACCCACTCAGCGCCACAACCCGGACAATCGGTCATACCCTCACCGTGGAAAAATACTGGTGTGCCACAGTAAGTACAGAGTTGGCCGTCTTCAAGCGCATCAATAGTCATAGCCAAATTATGACAAAAGGGTGTTGCACGCTGTAAGTCTGAACACGCTCTGTGTATAGTTGGTTTCGTAAT
>SXGQ01238829.1_pt1 | contig 19186 bp, 11 predicted proteins | sample 3178371 | NCBI WGS metagenome assembly SXGQ01 (sample SAMN11356859, study PRJNA531348) | freshwater metagenome | isolation source: freshwater sample F1-20 | place: China: Fuxian Lake, Yuxi | collected 2017-12-25 | reverse complement strand
GTAACCTTGCAGGTGAGCTTCAAGAGTGATGCGAAGGGAGAATTCCGCGATGCATTCTTGATGGATGATGGTTGCGTGATAGCAGAGAAAGGGACAGTGAAAGCAGTAGTAGGTGAGCCGATCATTTATGTGAATGAGAGAGACTTTGGAACGATCAAGAAAGGCACGAAAGTGATTCTTCCATTGATCGTGCGTAATGAAGGTGATGCAGAATTGACAATCACCGGATATACACTTCCGAAAGATCCGGCAGTCTTCAGATTGGTGAATTGGCCTTCAATCAGTGCTCAGAGCCCTCTTGTCCTTCAGCCTACAGAGAGCCGTCAGCTTGATATTGAGTTCACAGCAGTTGATGCAGTAAGCTATACAGATGCGATTGTGTTCTCAAGTGATGCTCGCAGTCGTGACAGCATAGGCGAACTCAAAGGTAAAGGTATAGAAGGCGGCTTGCTTGCACGCGGAGCAGACTGGGGCAGAAAGCGCACCGGTAATGGTCCGTATATGGAAGCGAAGGGCATTACGCTTGAGAATATTGGTAATGGTCCGATTCGTGTGATTCAATCTTCAGCACCGAGTGCAGAGTTTGCCTTTGACAAGAATGTGTTCAATGGCGTGACATTGCAGCCTGGTGAGGTGAAGGAATTTGAAGCAGCATTTAGCCCGACTGTGATTGGCAATGATAAATTGATTGTGACCTTCGAGACAGATATGGGCACATCGGTACCAACAGATCCGCCGCTTCGTGGTGCAGGTATCATTGGTCAGCTTGCAACACAGGATTATAATTTTGATTCAACGATCGTCCAAGGTATAGTGAAGCCTGCGAATCGTAAGATGGTTCGCATCACGAATATTGGTACAACAGATGCCAATGGCGCAGACTTCTCGGATGATGTTGAGCTGAGAGAATTGATGATGGTATCAGCCGGCTCGATAGGTGAGACGAATGCCGCCTATGGAAGTCAGGGCTTTAAATATGATAAAGCCGCATTGAATTTGCCACGCATCTTGAAGAAGGGCGAGTTTTTGGAATTCCAAGCAGAGTTTCAGGCACAGCGTCCGGGCGCAGCGAAGGCAGAGCTTCAGACCGAGAGCGATGCATCGAATTCAGTGATATCAACATGGACCGGCTGGGGTGTAGATCCATTCCGTCCGGATCCGAAGATAGAGCCGAAGGGCGGTAGCGTGAATAATATCTGTATTGGCTCAAGTGGAGATATTACAGCCACAGTGAAGAATGTTGGTAATGTGAAGTTTCCTGTATTGAATGCCTTTATCAGTCCTGCGAATCCTGAATTTACAATCGATGGTGCCTCCTTGAGCGCCTTGCTTGCGAGCAATTTGGATTTGAATGAGACACGTGATGTGAAGATTAAGTTCAGTCCTGTTGGCGCTCCGGGCGTACGCACCGTCAAATTGGGAATCGTTGGTCCAACGGTAGATGACACAGTATATGCTGTTGGCGATATCAATGGAGAGGGCGTATCTTATATTACGGACTTGGAAGTAGCCGGAAGAAGCGATGTTCAGATTGGTTCGAAGACAAGTGTTGGCATTCGTTTGAAGAGTGCTCCGAGCCCAATTGCAGCAGTGAAGAGCATGCCATTGACGATTACCTATGATCCGAAGGTATTCTCACCGGTTCTCTCTGAGATTGTTTTGGCAGGTTCTTATACAACCGGTTATACGATCAAGGACAGACAATTGGTAAAAGATGGCGAGATACTCGTGACAGTTGAAGCATCGACCGGATTTATAGACAAAGCCGGTGATATTCTGACTATTCCGATGAATGTGTATCTGCCGAATTATGGCAAGACAGACTTTGAGATTGAAGCCAAAGGCGCCTCGATTGGTTGTTTGACAGTAAATCCGGGTAAAGGTCCGATGAAGATTGACCCGACCTGTGCCTTTAATTATCGTGGCGTAGATCCATCGAATCAGGCATTCAGCTTGAAGCCATTGAGCCCGAACCCGATTATGGGAGATAAGGCGACAGTGGAGTTTTCGGTAGGATTTACAGTGAATACGGAGATAGCCTTGTACTCCATGAAGGGAGAGCGCGTAGCCACATTGGCCAATGGCTCATATCAGAAGGGAGTCTATGCATCGGAAGTCCCATTTGGCAATTTGCCATCGGGTAGTTATGTGATCAAGATGGTTGCCGGTCCATATGCGACAGAGCAGCAGATCACGATCAGCAAGTAAGCGATAGGCCCTTTGGGGCATAGAAGCGTCATTCAAGCGGGCGATTGGCTATCATGGCTGATCGCTCGCTTTTTTTAGGATTTTATGCAACAATATCAACCATTATTCGTTTTTACCCTACCTTTTTCTATGTACCATGGATAGAGAACAATTATGAGAAAAAAACCAATCGTTTCGGCTGTACTTCTTATCGGCATTGGAATCATTTTCGGGGTGGCATTGGTATCAACTTTCAATACCGGAGGAATTGCTTCGGCTTTTGCAGCAGATAAAGAAATAGGGGCAAAACAAGCTCCGGTAACATTAAGCCCTCAAGTTCAAGCATTGAACGATGCAATGACTTCCGCGAGCAAATCCGTCAATGCGACTGTTGTAAATATCAAAGTGGTTACGGAATCAAAAGTTGACAATAAACAACTTCGAGACTTTTTTAAGTTTTTTGGCAGCCCTGAAGATATGCCCGGTGGTGGAGAAGATGGCGATATGCAGAAATCGGAAGGTGCAGGATCAGGAGTCATCATTTCTTCAGATGGATATATCATCACAAATAATCATGTGGTTGAACAAGCCAAGGATGATGGCATCACTGTTATTCTCTCAGATAGAAAAGAGTATAAAGCAAAACTCATCGGACGTGATCCTCTTACGGATTTGGCAGTCATAAAAGTAGAAGCAAGTAATTTACCTGTTGCACATATTGGTAATAGCGATGAAGTCGTAATCGGAGAAATGGTCATCGCTGTCGGTAATCCACTTGGTCTAAATTCCACGGTCACTTCAGGAATAGTCAGTGCAATCGGAAGAGGCGCATTGGGTTTGAATCGCGATCGATATGCCGTTGAAAATTTCATTCAAACTGATGCGGCAATCAATCCAGGAAATAGTGGTGGTGGCCTCTTCAATTTGCGTGGCAGTTTGATAGGAATCAATTCTGCGATTGCAACTCGCACCGGTGGATATATGGGGTATGGATTTGCGATTCCAGCAAATCTTATGAAAGCAGTTGCCCTAGATATCATAGAGGATGGAAAAGTAGACAGAGGGTATATTGGAATATCGCTTCGACCAGTTGATGAAGTTTCGGCAAAGTCGCTCAAACTTGATAAGGTTGCAGGTGCATTGGTTGACGACATCATCAAAGATAGTCCAGCAGAAAAAGCAGGTATAGAAGCAGGGGATGTGATTCTTGAATTGGATGGAAAACCGGTCAATTCTTCAAATGATTTACAAAGTTTAGTTGCTCAAAGGAGAGCTGGTGATAAAGTAAATCTAAAAATTTGGAGAGATGGTAAGTCATTATCAAAATCAGTGGTATTGAAAAAAAGAGATGATGCCACAGTTGCTTCAAATGAAGATGGTGTAACAGGTTCCGCTTCCAAGGAAGATGAGTCCACAAATGGAACTGTTTCATTCAAAGACCTTGGTTTTACAGTAGCGCCTTTGACAGAAAAAGTGAAAACTGAACTGAATATTGAAGACGGTGTTTTGATTACAAAGGTTGAGCCCTATTCGCATGCAAGCGAAAGAGGTCTTTTTCCCGGTTTCGTGATTGTTAAAGCTGAAAAGCAGTCAATCTCAAAGACTGGGCAAATCAACAAGATCATCAAAGATCGCCAAGGCGAAGTATTGAAATTGCAAGTGAAAAGCAAAGATGGTTCAAGACTTATTTTCCTTGAAATCCCCAAAAAGAGCTAAGTTTGGTCAATTCAATGCCATGCCGTATATTTGCGGTCCTATTCATCGTTATTATTGTGAGTTGACATGAGCACATATATCGTCAATCCCGTCGAAGTTCGCATGAAAGAATCTGCCAAGGGCAGTATTTATCAGTCAATCGTGGCAATGGGAATTCGTGCCCGTCAGATCAATGATCAAATCAAAATACAATTGACTGCTCGCATGGAGAATGTAGAGACTGACGCCGATGAATCAGAAGGACCAAATTATGACAAATTGGCAATCAGTAGAGAATTTGACGTACTTCCGAAGCCGATTTTCATCGCAATGAAGGAAGTCATGGACGATCAGTTGAATGTCCGCATGAATGATGAAAAATAACAGAAGTCAAGTAGCTATATTGAGCCATCGCCTACACATGTAGATCGATGGCTTTTTTATTCAGGATCAACATGAATCTGCAAGGAAAGAAAATCATACTTGGAGTGAGTGGTAGCATTGCTGCCTATAAAGCTCCTATGATTCTCCGAGAATTGATAAAGCTCGGGGCAGAGGTACGTGTTGTAATGACCCCATCTTCTGAGCAATTTGTTTCTCGAACTGTGCTCATGAATCTTTCAAAACATCCTGTTGCTGTTGATATGTTTGAAGATGAAGTGCAAGAAGGTGGTTCATGGCATATTCATTTGGCACATTGGTGTGATGTGATGCTTATCGCTCCATGCTCTGCAACAAGTTTGGCCAGACTTGCAACTGGGTTTTATGATACAGCTTTGTCAATCATAGCATGTGCCTTACCAAAAGAAATACCATTATTGATAGCACCCGCCATGGATTCCGACATGTGGGAGCATCCTGCTGTTCTGAGAAATATTGAAATCTTGAAACAAGATGGTGCCATCATCATAGATCCTGCTTATGGAGAATTAGCCAGTGGGATTATCGGCCAAGGACGTCTACCAGATTTACAAGAATTGATACAGCAATGTTGCCTTGCTTTGGGTATGCCTATTTCTGATTTGAGAATTGATACTGGGCAACACATTGAATCACATGAAGAACCCTTGCTATCAAAACCATTGTATGGCAAACATGTATTGATTACTGCAGGCCCAACTTATGAGCGAATTGATGATGTACGCTTCATCGGTAATTTCTCTTCAGGCAAAATGGGATTTGCTTTGGCTCAACAAGCATCGCAATTGGGGGCATTGGTCACATTGATCACCGGTCCTGTTTCTTTGAAAACCCCAATTGGAACCATTAGAAGGTTGGACATAGAATCGGCAGGAGATATGTATGATGCGGTGATGAAAGAAATGGCGGTGCAAGACATCATCATCATGAGTGCCGCAGTTGCCGATTTCACTCCTAGAATTCGTCACGAAGGAAAAATCAAAAAAAGTGAAGCTGAATCCATGCTCGTGGATCTTGTCAAAACTACCGACATATTAGCTGAACTTGGGAAAATCAAACAACTAGATCAATTGCTCATCGGATTTGCACTCGAATCATCGCATCACATTGAATATGGCAAGAAGAAATTGGCAGAGAAAGGATGTGATATGATCATCGTAAATAAGGCAAATGTGCCGCATAGTGGATTTGGAGGAGATATGAATACCATCTCCATCATAGATCAATCCATGCAAGTGAAGGAATACCCCACGATGTCCAAACAAGCATGTGCGGAAATGATCTTTGAGCACATCATTCAATTGTCGGCGCTATCATGAGCTCACCTTTTGCATCAATGTTGAGAAGCAAGCTTGAAGAGACTGATGCTTCTCTAGCTTCAAAAGGGTATGCGTTCAGTATACTTGAAGATGCTTGGCAGGAATATGCTGTCACGGCACAATGCTTTAAAGATGGTGCATCCATTGGGAAATTGAGATTGTATTATGCACCTACAAAAAAGACATTTCGATTTGATTGTCGTTCCATACAAGATGAACAATTATGTGCACTACTAGATGTGAAGCATTTATCGAATTCATCGAAACGAAATCATACCGGGCTTCACGCATATGTGGATGGCTCATACATTTCGGGAAGGGTAGGTTTCGGACTTGTAATCTTGCAAGATAATACTAAGATTTTTGAAGATGTTGGCTCGGTGAATAATCCCGAATATCTTGAAGCAAGACAAGTTTCAGGTGAATTGATGGCCGTTGGAAAGGTTATTCAATGGTGCAAGCAACATGGTCATACCTCTATCACCATTCATTATGACTATGCAGGAATCAAAGAATGGGCAGTAGGCAATTGGAAAGCAAAGCAACCACTGACACAGCGTTATGCACAGTTCGTGGCATTATCCGGAATTGTCGTTACCTGGAACAAAATCCAAGCTCACTCCGGGGATCATTGGAATGAATATGTCGATAAGTTGGCAAAGAGAGGAACCGAAGGATAATCCTCGATAAAAAAGCTCCGTCAAATTCGTATTTTTACCCATTCGCTCATCAATCACATCCTGAATCATGGCTTCACCATTGGACGCATTATTATCGCTTAGTAAAAGACGCGGTTTCGTATTTCAATCCTCCGAAATATATGGAGGACTCAATGGCTGTTGGGATTATGGTCCGCTTGGTGTTGAGCTGCTCAGAAATGTAAAAGAGGCATGGTGGAAGGCCATGACTTTGCGCGATGACATAGAAGGGTTGGATGCAGCAATTCTCATGCATCCTCGGACATGGGAGGCAAGTGGCCATGTTGGGCAATTCACTGATCCCATGATTGACAATAAAGTAAGCAAAGCCAGACATCGTGCCGATACGCTCATTGAAGAGTATATCGAAAAACTTAGGAAGAAAGGAAAGACAGATCAAGCAAATGCCGTTGAAGCCAGACTCAATCAAGCAACTGAGCCGGCACATTTTCATGCCATCATCATGGATGAGCAGATTCCGGATCCCGTGAGTGGTACCACTGATTGGACAGAAGTTCGCTATTTCAACTTGATGTTCAAGACATTTGTCGGACCGGTAGAAGATGTTTCGAACACAGTATATCTTAGGCCTGAAACAGCCCAAGGCATATTTGTGAATTTCAAAAATGTATTGGATTCAACAAGGCAAAAGCCGCCATTCGGAATTGCGCAAATCGGTAAGGCATTTAGAAATGAAATCAATACCAAAAATTTTCTGTTTCGTACCCGTGAATTCGAGCAAATGGAAATGCAGTTTTTCATTAAGCCCGGAACGGAAAAAGAATGGTTTGAATATTGGTTCGAACAACGCTATCAATGGTTTATTGAACATGGGATGAGTCCATCTTCATTGCGCGCAAAACCACATGAAAAATTGGCACATTATGCCAATGCCGCAACTGATATTGAATTTCAATTTCCATTTGGCTGGGGTGAGATTGAGGGTATTCATTCCAGAACTGATTTCGATTTGAAAAATCATCAGGAATTTTCAGGCAAGAAACAAGAATATGTCGATACTGTCACAAAAGATCGTTATGTACCATATGTGATTGAAACATCGGTGGGTGCCTCGCGATCATTCATGGCTTTTTTGTGCAATGCATTCAAAGAAGAAAAGATTGCAGGAGAAGATGGAAAAGAAGAAACCAGAACTGTATTGGAATTTCATCCGAAACTTGCCCCTGTAAAGGCGGCAATATTCCCATTGACCAGCAAAGATGGATTGCCGGAATTGGCCGAGCCATTGTATAAACAATTGCAGAAAGAATATAAAGTTCAATGGGATGTTTCCGGATCCATTGGCAAGCGATATCGCAGACAGGATGAAATTGGAACACCATATTGCATAACGGTTGATAATGACTCACTCACGGATCAAGCGGTGACTATTCGCAATCGAGATACCATGCAACAAGAGCGCATTTCAATTGATGCCGTGCGGCGTTTTCTTCAAGATGCTCTAGGATGATTATAAAACCCGAACACCTTGTTCGGGTTTGTCATTCAATAGCGTGTATTTACTATCTTTGCTTTGTACATAAAGAGAATCATATGCAGAATCTGGTAGCCATTGTAGGAAGACCAAATGTTGGGAAATCAACATTGTTTAATCGCATTCTTGAGGAACGCGATGCAATTGTTGATGCCACCGCAGGCGTCACCCGCGATAGACATTATGGTCGAGGAGAATGGAATGGCATCGGCTTCATCTTGATTGACACCGGCGGGATCGTGCCCCAAAGCGATGAACTATTTGATAGAGCCATTCGTGAGCAAGCACATTTGGCAATCGAAGAAGCGCAATCCATCATTTTCGTATGTGATGGAAGGGATGGGCTTACTCCGGTTGATAAAGAAATTGCATTGACATTAAGACAAAGCGGAAAGCATGTCACTTTGGCAATCAACAAATGCGATAATTCTCTGCAAGATGCTCAATTATTCGAATTCTTTCAACTTGGCCTTGGTGAGCCATTCGGCATTTCCGCACTGAATGGAAGAAGCACTGGAGATCTACTCGATCATGTTGTTGAACCCTTGAATGCATCCGAGGGCCTGGAAGAGGACTCTCGATTGAAAATTGCATTGATAGGCAGACCCAATGTTGGTAAATCCAGTATCACAAATGCATTGCTCGGTGTTGATCGTGCAATCGTATCGGATATTCCCGGTACAACACGTGATGCAATCGACAGTATATTGAAATATTATGGCGAAGAAATTGTTTTGATTGATACGGCAGGCTTGAGAAAAAGAAGTCATATCAAAGAAAATGTAGAAATGTATTCCATTATGCGTACCGCTCGCGCGATTGAGCGCTGCGATGTGGCCATTGTCGTGCTTGATGCAGAACGCGGACTTGAAGCACAAGACAAGCGTATCATCAATGATGCAGTGGATGCTAGAAGAGGCGTAATCATTGCAGTCAATAAATGGGATGCCGTAGAGAAAGAAACAAATACAGCGGTTGAATTCGAAAAGAAAGTTCATGAAGAATTAAAGACTTTCGATTATGTGCCTGTGGTTTTTGTTTCGGCATTGACCAAGCAAAGACTGACCAAATTGATAGACATGGCAAAAGAGATCCAAGCCAAAAGGTCTTCGCGCATTTCCACTTCAAAGTTGAATGACATTCTTCATGAGGAAATTGCAAAAACACCGCCACCTGCATATCGCGGGCATGATTTGCGTATCAATTATATCACACAAACCAAGGTCGCGCCACCGACTTTTGCATTCTTTTGTAATCATCCACAAGAATTGCCGGATTCATATAAAAGATTTCTTGAAAGAACATTACGTAAGCACATCGATTTGGAAGGTGTGCCGGTTTCATTTCTGTTTAGAAAGAAAAATAAATCTGAAGATGATTGATTCCAATTTAAAGAGGTATATCATGCGCTTTGTAATTCTCTTTTTCTGTATGCTTTTGTATGTCAATAGCCTTACTGCTCAAGATGGGAAAGGTTTCTCGGTTGTCATTGAAGCTTCATATAAAAAATCTCCAAAACCTGCGATTGTGCTCACATGGGAAAAGGATGACAGAGCTCAATCCTATAATATTTTTAGAAAAGATCCTCAGATCAACACTTGGCAAGATCAATCTGAATGGGGCTCAGCAATTGCATCATTGGGGAAAGATGCACTTTCATTTACAGATGAAGACATTGAAATTGGTAAGGCATATGAATATCAAGTATTGAAGAACTGTACGCCGGCAACACCGAAATTTATCAGTTTAGCCGGGGGCAATGATTCTGTCACATCATATTTGGGATCAGGTTATGTTCTTGCAGGAATTGATGTACCACCATTGACATATCGTGGCACTGTGATTGTATTGATTGATACAACAATGGTTGAACCATTGGCTGCAGAAATTCAACGCTTGGAACAAGATCTGACAGGAGAGTTATGGAAAGTCATAAAGAGAACTACGCCAAGAGCTACAACATTTAATCCAGAAGCAATAGAAGAGACGAAAAACATCATTAGAACTATTGTAGAAAATAATGTCAATGAACAGTATTCCATTTTGCTTATTGGAAGAATACCTGTTCCTTATTCAGGTTTGATGGCACCGGACGGACATGCACCTGATCATGTTGGTGCTTGGCCTGCGGATGGATATTATGCTGACTTTGACGGGAATTGGGATGATGTTTCAATCAATAATGCCGGTGCTTCAAGAGAAGAGAATAAAAATGTTCCCGGTGATGGCAAATTTGATAAATCACAATTTGACATTGATATACGTATTCCTGTTGGTAGAGTGGATTGCTATAATCTCACGTCATTTGCTGAAAATGAAACAATGCTTCTCAAGCGATATCTTGATAAAAATCATGCATTTCGTTCTGGTGCAATCAAACCGGTCTATGAAGCATCAGTTGATGATAATTTTGGTGCATATGGCGAAGGATTTTCCGGGAGTGCATATAGAGGTTTTGGTTCACTCATAGGAAAGTCCAATATTAATGCAACCAGAGAATTTTTGGACTCAACGACAACCATCATGTTCTCTTATGCTTGCGGTGCCGGTTCATATACTTCATGTAGCGGAGTCGGCGGAATAGCTGAGTTTTCAAAAAGGCCAATTACATCGGTTTTCACTTCTATTTTTGGAAGTTATTTTGGGGACTGGGATAGTAAAGACAATGTAATGCGTAGTGTTCTTGCATCACGTGGCACAGTATTGACAACTGGCTGGGCCGCCAGACCAAGTTGGTTTTTCCATCCGATGGGTTTAGGCAGACCAATCGGAGATGTTCTGCTTGGTGCACAAAACAATACTCAACAATATATACCACCTGTTTACTATACAAAAAAATATCCCAATGGTGTGCTCTATCATGTAGGAGGTAGAGGTACTCATATTGCATTGATGGGAGATCCAACATTAAGAATGACATCACATCTTCCAATTACTGCACCAAGCAATGTTGTGTCAGTATCAGGTACAAAAGATGTTCAAGTTACCTGGGATCCTGTTCCTGGAGTATCTGGATATATGGTATATCGAAGCAGTGATGGTGGGGGAGATATATTTGAATTATTGACAACAATTCCCGTGACACAAACAACATATGTAGACATGACAACAAGAGTTGGATCAAATATCGCATATCAAGTTCGTTCAGTTGTGCTTCGTGAAACAAAGAGTGGTTCTTTTTATGAAGCAAGCACCGGTGGATTATCGAATCGCTTGACAGTAGCGATTGATGAAAGTGAAGCCAATGAAATGCGAATCATGTGTGCGCCAAATCCAATGTCCAATTCAGGGTATATTCAATTTTTTGCACCACATGCAGTTATGGCTGATATAACTATCAACTCCTTGGATGGAAGAGTGCTTACAACATTATTTAAAGGATCAATTGAAGGCGGAGGGCATTCTTTACCTATCCCTGCTCATGAATTGGCAAATGGAATATATGTCGTGAGAGTACAGTTAAATGAGAAATCCATCACAAGTACATTAATCATCAACAGATAATATATGTCTATTGAGATGCAAAGCCTGATGTTTGTTCATCGGGCTTTTTTTATACAATCAATGCATAGGCAAGCATAGCCAATAATGTATACTTGATTGTTGCATGAGCATAAAACAATGTAGATCTCAAATATTGATCCAAGAGTAGCAAACCAGGTGTAATTATAACGATTAATAATGCTGTGAGAGCACCAACTTCAAGAGAAGCTTCATGGTTGAAGATTCTTCCAATGCTTGGAAACCAGGGAGTCCCATATAGAAGCAATAAATGCAAAATGTAAATATGAAGAGACTTGCTACTGAAAAATACCAAGCGATCTTCAAAAGGTCGAAGAAACTTCCCTAAATAAAAACATAAACCAATAAACATGATGATGATACCCGTTCGTAGGATCATTGAGCCGGGATTCAAATATTCCATGATTAATGCAATGGTATATGTTGATTGATAGATTCCCACTCCTACAATGAAGAGTATAAATCCAAGAAGAATAATATACTTCCTCATGAATATTGATCTTTGCTCTTCAGTAAGCAAGTACAAAAATGAACCGAATGCAACACCAAGAAACATGAATCCACTTGTTGGAAAGAGGGGGAAAAGGGATCCGCGTTCGGCGCTGAGAAAGCTTGCAATAAATTCCGGAAGAAAATCAAACCAATGAATTGAATGGACAATTGGTGCGAGAGCAAAAATCGATAAAGCAATGATACCAGAACGTATGCCCAGAGAACGAACAGAATAGGTATGAGTTGAAAGCCATACTATTGCCATCAAAGTACAGGCGGTCAATTGTAAAATATTCACCTGAAAGAACATTGCCAATGCATCTGGTTGCACAAATGGCAAGTCGATCAATCTATTAGCAGGGAAAACTAGCATGTAGCCGCAGAGCAAAATGATCCATGCCCAATTCATTCGCCTTTTTCGAGTTTCTTCTGACATTGCCCCGAATTCATTTCTCTTCATAGCAAATACATGCACTGTGCCTGATACAATTAAAAAAATTGGTGCTGTAAGTCCGCGCATGAATTGCCAAACATTCCAGGGAAATTCCTCGAGATGCATCAATTGTGGTTGAACCAAAGCATCGATTGTATGGCCTTGCATCATCATGAGCATTGCCATCAAGCGCGCCAAATCAAGTGCGAATAATCGATGTTTTTTATTGAGGTTGGTAGTCGACATGAAATGCTACAATGAGGTTCGATGAATGTACGGTTTATTTATAAAAAAGCCCCGAAGATTCGGGGCTGTACTTTAGGCATGTTGCCCGTGACATTGTTTGTATTTCTTACCGCTTCCACAAGGACAAGGATCGTTACGGCCTACTTTCGGATCGCTATTTCTAACTGTATGTCCGGGAGTGGATGATTCACGATCTTGAGATTCATGACCATATTCTTCGATTTCAGGTTTGATTGCCCTCATTCCTGCAGTGGTGGAAGTTCTTTTGTTTGATTGACCCATGAAGCTCAAGGATGGTGAATTCATGACATTCACATTCTTATGATTCAATGCGCCTTCTTGTGGACGAATTGGCTGAGCATTGGGGGCATGCACCTGTTGAGGGTAAAATCTGAAAACAGCTGTTATTGTTTCTTTTTGAATTTCAACAAAAAGATTCTGGAAAGCATTCAATGCTTCACCTTTATATTCCAATAGAGGATCTTTTTGTCCATAAGCACGGAGGTGAATCCCTTCCTTCAATTCATCCATTACACCAAGATGTTCGCGCCATTTATCATCGATTGCTCTGAGGAAAGCAAATCGTTCAAGTCCTGCCATGAATTCAGTACCGAATTGTTGTTCTTTTCTATCAAGAAATTCTTTGGCAACAGTAACGATACGGTCAATGCAATCATCGGCCTTCATGGTTCGGAATTCTTGCTCGGTGATTTCAACTTCACAAAGCATGTGTGTTCGAACTTGGTCTTTCAATCCTTCGATATGTTGCTCTTCATGGTATTGATCATACCAATATCCGGCTAATTGTTCCATGAACTCGGTAACTTCACCTTTCATTCTTTCGCCTTGAATCACAACGCGACGCATTGAATAAATGGCTTCTCTTTGTTGATTCATCACATTGTCATATTCAATCAAGCGCTTACGAATCGCAAAATTATTTTCTTCAACTTTTTTCTGTGCTTTCTCAACGGATTTTGTGACCATCCCTGCTTGAATCGGTTCACCTTCTGGAACTTTAAATGTCTGCATGACTGAAGCAATGCGTTCACCACCAAAGAGGCGCATGAGATTGTCTTCAAGTGAAAGGAAAAATTGCGATGAACCCGGATCACCTTGACGTCCGGCACGACCTCTTAACTGTCTGTCGATTCGGCGTGCATCATGACGTTCAGTACCGATGATGGCCAAGCCACCATTTGCTTTGACATCCGCATCTAGTTTGATGTCCGTACCACGTCCTGCCATATTGGTGGCAATAGTTACTTTACCTTTTTTACCGGCTTCAGCTACAATTTCTGCTTCGTGTTGATGTTGCTTTGCATTTAATACGCGATGATCTACATTGAGCCTCTTCAGCATTTTCGAGAGCAATTCTGAAACTTCAACGCTCGTTGTACCAACAAGAACCGCTCTGCCATCTTTCACAAGTTTTTGTATTTCATCAATGACAGCATTGAACTTTTCTTTCTTGGTTCTGAAAATCAAATCATCAAGATCTTTTCTAACGACTTCTCTATTTGTAGGAATTACGACAACGTCGAGATTGTAAATCTTGTCAAATTCACCGGCTTCAGTCTCAGCAGTACCTGTCATCCCAGCAAGTTTTCTGTATAAACGGAAATAATTTTGAAGAGTGATTGTCGCATAAGTTTGCGTATCGGCTTCAACGGTAACTCCTTCTTTTGCTTCAATAGCTTGATGAAGTCCATCAGAATAGCGACGTCCATCAAGAATACGTCCCGTGAACTCATCAACGATTTTAATTTTGCCGCCATCTACAACGTATTCCACATCGCGATCATATAGAGAATATGCTCTCAATAATTGATGGACAGTGTGAATGATATCGCTTCTCATCGAATAGCGTCTGATCAATTCATCTTTTTGCGCTTGCTTCTCATCGGCAGTCAAACCTGTGGTTCCTTCCACCATGCTTAGCTCGCCGGTGATATCTGGAATCACGAACATTTCAGGATCTTCTCCAACTTTTGTGAGAAGTTCTCGGCCTTTTTCAGTTATGTCGATTTGATGATTCTTTTCATCGATTGTATAGAATATCTCTTCATCTATCACGGACATTTTAGTACCTTGTTCACGGAGATATTCAAGTTCCGTATCGCGCATGAGTTTTTGATATTCAGGCTCTTGTAAAAGCTTTGACAACTTTTTCTGTTTTGGCATGCCACGATATGCACGCAGAAGATTTATGCCGGCTTGGGTTTTGTTTTCTTTGTCTTGTGATTGAAGAAGTTTTTCAGCATCATTCACAATTGTGTTGACCAATCTGTTTTGGGCATCCACGAGTCTGCGCACGCGTGGATTGAGTTGGTCATATTGTTGATCATTTGAGTGGCTTACAGGTCCGGAAATAATGAGTGGAGTTCTTGCTTCATCGATGAGCACGGAGTCTACCTCATCCACGATTGCGAAGAAGTGTGGCCTTTGCACCATATCTTCGGCTTCGCTCACCATATTGTCTCGAAGATAATCAAAGCCAAACTCATTGTTAGTTCCATACGTGATATCGGCTGAATATTCCGCATGACGTTGATGTGGTTGCATATTCGATTGAATACAGCCGATGTTGATATCAAGGAAATCAAATACCGGTTTCATCCATTCGCTGTCTCGTTTTGCGAGATAATCATTCACGGTGACGAGATGCACGCCTTTTCCGGACAGTGCATTAAGATACATCGGGGAAACGGCCACCAACGTTTTTCCTTCACCGGTTGCCATTTCGGAAATTTTCCCTTGATGAATCACGATTCCGCCGATAAGCTGAACATCATATGGGATCATTGCCCAAACATGATGCTGACCGACTACATCATAAGAGTGTTTTCTATCAGTGAGTCTTCTACATGTTTCTTTTACAACGGCGAAGGCCTCAGGAAGAATTTCATCCAATGTATCTTGGATGATTGTGAATTCCTCGGAGCCGATTTCTTTTATTCTATCATGAATTGCCAAGCTTTCTTCGTGATCCAAATCTTGACTTGTTAATTGTTCGCGTAATCCGCTCAACTCTTCTTGCAAAGGTGCAGTACGAGATTGAATGAGAGCTTTGAATTCATGTGTCTTTGAACGGAGCTGTTCATCGGTAAGACTTGAAAGGCGAGCATATTCTTCATTGATTTGCAATACCAGCGGTTTGAGGGATTGAACATCCTTTTCGTGCTTGGTTCCACCGAATATTTTCTTAAGAACTGAAATCATGGGCTGAGAGTCCCGATACTATGAATGATCCTGAATGTAACGTTACATTCGTCGAAGGCCAAAATTAGCCTATTTTCTTGATTTTTAGGGCATCCTAGACGTATCAAAGTGGAGAGTATTTCCACATTTACACAATTCATGACTCTGCATCAACTATGAACTTCGGTATATTTGTCATAACTAATCAGAAGGTCATCAATGAAGATAGCCATAACAGGTGGGGCGGGTTTCATTGCCTCCCATATTGCGGATGCTTATTTGTCTCTTGGACATGAGGTTTTCATAATAGACAATCTATCCACCGGGAAACTTGGAAATATACCTTCTCAAGCCAGATTTGTCGAGATGGATGTGAATGACCCAGCATTGTCTGTGTTATTCATGGATGAAAAATTTGACATAGTAAATCATCATGCTGCTCAGATGGATGTTCGTGTGTCTGTTCAAGACCCATCTTATGATGCACGAATCAATATTCTCGGCGGGCTTAATGTGTATGAGTCCGCGTATAAAAGTGGTGTGAAAAAGATCATTTTTGCCTCAAGCGGTGGAACCGTGTATGGTGATCAAGAATATTTCCCTGCAGATGAACTCCATCCAACCAAACCAATATCCCCTTATGGAATTGCCAAACTTTCCAATGAGCAATACCTTTACTATTATGCACATATACATGGCTTGCCATTTGTTGCATTTCGTTATGCGAATGTCTATGGACCCAGACAAAATCCTCATGGCGAAGCAGGAGTGATCGCCATTTTTACGCAAAAATTACTGCGTGGTGAGCAACCAATCATCAATGGTGATGGATTGCAGACAAGAGATTATGTCTATGTTGGAGATGTTGTGCAAGCAAATGTACTTGCGCTTCAACCTCAAATGATTGGTGCTTATAATATCGGCACTGCAATTGAAACCGATGTGAATACATTGTTCAGACACTTGCGTGATCTTACCGGTTCGCAATGCGAAGAACAACATGCACCTGCAAAACAAGGTGAACAGCTGAGAAGCGTATTGTCACATGAGCGCATTCGCGCAGCTTTTGGTTGGACACCTCGCATGGATTTGATTGAAGGGCTCTCTTATACAGTGGATTCTTTCAAGTCTTGATCATGCGATTGAAGCCCAATACTGTCTTAGCAATTACTGGTCCGACCGCTTCGGGTAAAACAGCTCTTTCACTGGCAATCGCTTCAATACCTGGAATGAGAGCAGAAATCATCAGTGCAGATTCGCGCCAAATTTATAAGGGTCTGGATATTGGAACTGCAAAGCCAACACCTATGGAATTGGCAAAAATTCCGCATCATTTTATAGACATTTGCGAGCCGGATGAATCCTATAATGCAGGGAAATTTGCTAAGGATGCTCAAGACATCATTGCTTCTTTACTCCAAAGAAATATTCTGCCAATTATAGTGGGTGGTTCCGGACTGTATGTACAGGCCTTATGCGAAGGTTTCTTTGATATGCCCACTGAAATGGAGCAGGCATTCATGGATGCCAGAGTAGATGTGCAAGAAGCATATCAACATATAGGAAAAGATGCCTTGTTTGAAGAATTGAGAAGAGTGGATCCTCAATCATGTAACGATTATCCCGATAAAAATCCTCGGCGAGTGATGCGGGCTTTGGAATTTCATAAAGCAACAGGGAAGCGCTTTTCTGAAGAAAAATCAGCAATGATGAAGCATCCCACGTTTAATACCATCTATGTTATGATCGATCATGAACGATCGAAACTCTATGCTCGGATCAATCAACGTTGTGAAGAAATGTGGGATGGGATGGTCAATGAAACAAGAACCCTGATTCAAAAAGGCCTTTCACAATCGGCCCAATCTTTCGACACGGTAGGGTATGCACAAGCAATATCATTTCTTAATGGGGAAATAGATAGAGAAATTGCCATAGAAGAGATGAAGCAGGCAACAAGACATTATGCAAAAAGGCAAATTACATGGTCTAAAAGGGTTGACGGGATGATACTCTTACAGGGTGACATTACAGAAATGGCGCATAAATCTCTCCAACTGCTCAATGCAGATGCCTGAATTACTTGGTATTTAGCACAAAATACCCTAATTTGCCAAGCTCAAAACACGTGCATCGTTCACTTCTTATGTACTTATGACATCCCCGCTATGTGGATGGCTTCAAATTGATCACATGCAAATATCGTGAACGGCCGATCAATTTTTTGTTCCGCATCATAGTATGAAAGGAATTTATGTCTGATTTGACCTCAAACAACGAAGGAAAGCGACCCTCACTCGCAGATTTGCTCAATGGCGATTTCAATGTGCCCATGATGGATGATAGCACATTTGACACCTTATTCCAGAAGAGTTTTTCTGCAGTGCAAGAAGACCAAATGGTGAAGGGTAATGTTATTCAAGTGACTAAGGACAACATTTATGTTGACATAGGATTTAAGTCACTTGGTGTTATCCCAAGAGCTGAATTTGGTACAGCCGACATCTTCAAAGCCGGTGATGAAATTGATGTGTTCATCGAAAAGATAGAGGACGTCAATGGCCGTATGCTCTTATCTCGCCGCCGTGCTGACTTCATGAAAACATGGGAAGAAATTCTCAAGCTAAATGAAACCCAACAAATTGTTCAGGTACGCATACTTCGTCGCATCAAAGGTGGAATGGTTGTCGATTTACTTGGCATTGAAGCATTTTTGCCTGGTTCTCAAATCGATGTTCGTCCCGTGCGTGATTTCGATGCATGGGTTGGAAAGATGATCGATGTTCGTGTTGTGAAGGTAAATCATCCAAGTGAAAATGTTGTTGTATCACATAAAGTGTTGCTTGAAGAACAATTGGCAGATCAGCGTACAAAGATTCTTGGAACGCTTGAGAAAGGCTTGGTTCTTGAAGGTGCTGTTAAAGCAATATCCGATTTCGGTGTATTCGTCGATCTCGGTGGAGTTGATGGTCTTGTGCACATCACGGATCTTTCATGGGGCCGCGTGACGCATCCTTCAGAGATAGTCACACTTGACCAAGTGGTTAAAGTAGTTGTACTTGATTTTGATGGTGAAAAGCGTCGTATTTCTCTCGGTATGAAGCAATTGACTTCACATCCATGGGATACAATTGGCGAGAAATATGAGCCCGGCACCAAGGTTCAAGGTAAAGTTGTTTCCTTGACCGACTATGGTGCATTTATTGAAATCGAAAAAGGAATTGAAGGTTTGATTCATATCAGCGAGATGAGTTGGACGCAACATGTGAAGCATCCATCACAGATGGTTTCCATGGGGCAGGTCATCGATGCGATTGTATTGAACATCGATAAAAACGATAAGAAACTTGCTCTTGGCATGAAGCAACTCGAGCCAGATCCTTGGGCAGATTTACTTGCGAAATATCCTGTTGATTCAGTTCATAAAGGTATTGTTCGCAATTTGACAAACTTTGGTCTCTTCGTTGAGCTAGAGCCT
>SXGQ01388970.1_pt1 | contig 19187 bp, 19 predicted proteins | sample 3178371 | NCBI WGS metagenome assembly SXGQ01 (sample SAMN11356859, study PRJNA531348) | freshwater metagenome | isolation source: freshwater sample F1-20 | place: China: Fuxian Lake, Yuxi | collected 2017-12-25 | reverse complement strand
CCGCGAGCGGATCGCAGCCATCGGCGATGAGATCAACGATCTGGCGATGATCGAGGGGGCGGGGCTGGGAGTGGCGATGGGCAACGCGGTGAAGCCGGTCCTCGAGGTCGCCAACCGGGTGACCGAGTCCAACGCCCAGGACGGTGTGGCGCGGGCGATCGAGCGCATGCTGTCGGGCGAGTGGTAGCAGGGCCGTGCAGACACTGAGCGAGATCAAGGCCATGCTCGAACTGCGCGGGCTGTCCCCCCGCCACGCGCTGGGCCAGAACTTCCTCTGCGACCACAACCTGATCCGCAGGCTGGTCGATGCCTCAGGGGTGATGGCCGGGGATCTGGTGCTGGAGGTCGGCCCCGGCACCGGCGCGCTGACGGACCACCTGCTGGAGCGCGGCTGCACCGTGGTGGCGTGCGAGCTGGACCGCGGGCTGGCCGAACTGCTGCGCGAGCGGCTTGGCGAGCGACCAGACTTCACGCTGATCGAGGGCGACTGCCTGCACGGCAAGCGGAGCCTGAATCCGGCGATCGTGGAGGCGTTGGGCGGACGCTCGTTCACGCTGGTGGCCAACCTTCCCTACGGGGCCGCCAGCCCGCTGATGGTCACGCTGCTGGTCGATCACCCCGGGTGCACGGGGATGCACGTGACGATCCAGCGCGAGGTCGCCGAGCGGCTTCGGGCCCGCGTGGGCACCCGCGACTACGGCGAACTGGGCATCATCGTGCAGGCGCTGGCGGAGGTGAAGAAGATCGCCACGCTGTCGCCCGAGTGCTTCTGGCCGCGCCCCAAGGTCACCAGCGAGATGGTGTCGGTGGTGCGCCGGGCCGTGCCGCTGACCGACGACCCGCAGCGGCTGCTCGACCTGTGCCGCCGGCTGTTCACGCAGCGGCGCAAGCAGCTCGGCACGATCCTGGGTCGCGGGACGGCGTTGCCCGCGGGCATCGACGCATCGCAGCGCCCCGAGCAGCTATCGATCGAGCGTTTGGTGGAACTGGGGCGCGCGCTGCCGTAAGCCTGGAACGGCGCTGGGCCGGCCTCGGCTCATCGCGCTGACGAGCGTGTATCAGACGCCGACAGAGCCGTGGCCGATCTTCGCCACAACCTGCGGCGGCTCGGCTTTGATCTGTTCGGCCACTTCGCGTCGGTGTACGTCGATCTCGCGCGGGAACTCGAAGGCGACGCGCACGCGATCGCCTTTGATGCTCGCGATTCGAACAACACCGATCGGGTTGCGCGGGTCGCCGATGACGACTTCCTCGCCTTCGCGCCTGGTAATGACCAGCATGTCAGGACCTCCTGTCCAGCGACCCACCCGTGGGGAATGGCCGCATGGCCCACCGGCGGCCATGGTACCAGACGGGTCCCAATCGCAAGCGTCGTGTCCCGAAGTTTGTAAGGACAAACCTCACTCTGTCCGATAACCATTCGGACGCCGAACCTATTCAGGTGGATCCCAAGAAGGGCCCTGGGGCTGCCGCAGCGGGGTTGAGCCCCTCAGTTGACGGCTTCGACCAGCCGCACCTCGGGCACATGAACCTTGAGATTCTGCTCAATGCCAATTTTCAGTGTGAGCTGGCTGGAGGGGCAGCCCACGCACGCCCCGTGCAGCCGGATCCGGACCACCCCGTCAGGGGTGACCTCGACGAGCTCCACATCCCCGCCGTCGCTCTGGACCGCCGGGCGGATGGCATCCAGCACGCGACCGACCCGGGCCGCGACCAAGGCGGATTCTGCGGAAGAGGCGGGTGGCGACGGCGACGTGTGCTCGGATGCGGGCATCGGTTGATCCTAGCCGACCGCCGGACGCCAAGCCACGGAGGGGTGCGCGGGGATCGGCGGCCTTAGACTCAGGCCATGATGACTCACAGAACTCACGGTCGGCGGGTGCCGGCGCCGGTCGGTGCGGCCTTGGTGGTGCTGGCGGCCCTGATGCTGGCGGCGTGCTCGGGCGGCTCGTCGACGCGGCCCAAGGCGGCGATGAACGATCGCGAGGCCCACACGCAGTCGCGCATCGAGACGATTCGCGACGCGTGGCCCGCGGTCGAACGGGGGGATGCCGATGCCGGCGTGACGCGCGAGAACCTCAAGCGGGTGGCCTGGTCGCGGTCGACGTTCCACACGGTGCGCATCGCGGCGATCGAGGAGTTGATCCGCGACGAGAAGAACGATGCCGACACGCGGACGATGCTGGGGCTGATGTTGCCGACCGAGACGGACTGGGTCGTGGTCCGGTTCGTGTGCGACCAGGCGTCGAAGCGCGGCTGGGTCGAGCTGGCCCCGTCGCTGGTGCGGAGCTGGTCGCGCCCTGTGCACGAGCCGCCTGACGACCAGCGCCCCGAACGGGCCGCGCTGGCGTCGCTCTACCCGCAGCGCACTCCCTTTGAGAGCGTGTTCGCCGTATTCGCTGGCGAGACGACGGGGCGGCCGCTCGGCGAGCGCGAGCGCCGGGATGCATGGGGGCTCCTCCGGCGGATTGACCCGGACTCCGACCGCGTGCGCGATCTGCTCACGGGCGTCGGCACGACGCAGGTTGCCGACGATCCGTTCCTGGAGGCGCTGGTGGCCGGCGCTCGGGACCTCGGGGCGGTGCCCGACACGGCCGAGCAACTTTCGTGGCTCAGCCGCCTGCGCGAACCGTCCAAGGCCCAGTTCTGGCAGGAGGCGACGCGGGCGATCGCAGCGCTGAGCCCCGAGCAGCGGGCCGGACTTGAGCTGCGCCACGCGGCGGTGATCCGCTGGGCGTCGGCCAATCGCTCGGAGTGGGTCGGCCGTTCGCGGGAGGAGTTGCTGAGCGATGTCGACGCCAGGCTGTCGGGCCGCCGGCACTATTCACGCGTGCGCGAGTCGCCCACCGGCATGCCCGACGACCTGCTGCGGCACTGGCGCACCAAACTGGCGTGGGCCGATGCGCTCACGATCCTGGTGGCTTTGGACGCGATGCAGGACCAGGGGGTGGTGGCCGCGCTGTTCGAGCAGGCCGACATCGACCACACCGACCGCTCGACCGAGCACGGCGGGATCCTTGACGCGGCGCCCGGCGGCGGCTTTGTGGCCCGACACTTCCCGCCGCGCCCGACGCAGCGCGTCAGCGATCAGGTGTTCATCGCGTCGATCGACATGATCGAGACCGGCGACACAGGGCTCTTCCACTACCACTTCCACGCCAACAGCCACGGCAACCGCGACTACGCGGGGCCCTCGCGCGAGGACATCACCGCCGCCAGGAATCTCGGGCGTTCCAGCCTGGTGTTCAGCTTCATCAGCAAGAACACCCTGAACGCCGATTACTACCAGCCCGACGGGGCCAAGGTGGACCTCGGCGAGATCACACGCCCGAATCCGAAGTGACACCCCCACGAGCGACCATGCCCCAGCCCCCCGCCCCCGCCCGCGCCCCCGCCGGTGATGCCGCATGATCCAGCCGATCCTGATCGGGCTGATCATCGTCGTGGCGATCCGCGCCGAGTTGCCGGGGCTCCCGTTGATCAAGGGTGTGCCGCCGGGGGCGGTGGCGCTGACCGCGCTGGGCTCTCTGGCGGTGATCGCGGTGGTGACGCACGTGCTTCTGGCGGCGCTCGGGCGTGGGCTGGATCGCACCGGGAGCCACCGGCTGCTGACGCTGGCCGATGCGACGCTGGACATCTCGCGCGTGGCGGTCCTGGTCGCGCACGGCTTTGCGGTGATCGGCGTCGGCTGGCTGGATGTGGTGCGGGCGTGGCTCGGCGGCGGCGACCCGGCGCGGGGCGACTGGATCCTGATCGATGAGGCGCTGGTGCTCTTGCCTCCGACGCTCGCGCTGCTGGCGGGCTGGTGGTCCTACTTCGTGATCGACCGCCGGCTCCGCGAAGCGGCGCTGCTCAGCTCGCTGGAGTTCGGCGAGGCGGTGCTCCGCCTCCCGACGCGAGCCCAGTACCTCGCCGACCACGTGCGCCATCACCTGCTGCTGATCATTTTGCCCGTCGGGTTCCTGACGGCGTGGACCGAGTTCATCGCGTGGGCCGTGGACTACGACCTCGTTGGCCTGCGCACACGGCTGGGCGTTGAGCCGCAGAGCTGGGGGGTTTTGGGGTTGCACGCGCTGGGCGTGGCGGGGCTCTTGGCGACCATGCCGCTGATCCTGCGCCGACTGTGGCGGACGGTGGCCCTGGGGCCGGGGGAGCTCCGCGACCGGCTGCTGGAGCTGTGCGCCCGGCAGGGGGTGCGCTGCCGCGATGTGCTGGTCTGGCGTACTCATCACTCGATGGTCAACGGCGCGATGGTGGGGATTGTGCCGCGATTGCGCTACATCATGCTCACCGAGACGCTGCTGGAGCGGCTGCCGATCGATCAGGTCGAGGCGGTGATGGCCCACGAGGTGGCCCACGCGCGGCGGCATCACCTGCCGTGGCTGCTGGCGGTGCTGGTGTCGTCGATCGGGCTGTGCTGGATGGCGTTCAGTGCGGTGATCGCCTGGGGCGTGGAGCTGACGGGGGTGCCGGTCGACGGCCTCATCGGCGCGCTATTGGGCGTGGGCATGCTGGTGGCGGCGCTGGCGGCTGCGCTGCTGGTGTTCGGGGCCGTCAGCCGCGTGTTCGAGCGGCAGGCCGACGCCTTCGGGGCCCAGCACCTCAGCGGCATGACCCGCGATCTCAAGGCTACCGGGGGGCTGCCCGTCCGCCCTGATGCGGCCGAGGCGATGATCAACGCGCTGGGCGCCGTCGCACGCATCAACCGCATCTCGCCCGCGCGATTCTCGTGGCGCCACGGCAGCATCCTGACGCGCCAGCGGGCGCTGCGGGCGACCATCGGCCGGCCCGTCGGCTCGCTCCACGCCGACCGGGTGGCGGGACGCATCAAACTGGCCGCACTCGCGGGCATCGCCGCGCTGATGATCCTGACGATCGTCGGCGCATAGACTGCCGTCGCGACGTTCCATCCATCCCAACGTCCGATGAGCCCCGCGTGACACCCCCGAGCCTCACGACCATCCCGTGCACCAAGATGCACGGCATCGGCAACGACTTTGTCGTGCTCGACGCCGTGGCGACGCCCGCGCTTGCCACGCTGCCCGACCTTCCGGGACTGGCCCGGCGGATGTGCGACCGCCACAGTGCGGTCGGTGCCGACGGGCTGATCGTCGTGATGCGCGCGACCGGGACCGACGGCCGCTTCGGCATGCGGATCATCAACAGCGATGGCTCTGATGGCGGGATGTGCGGCAACGGGGCCCGCTGCATCGCCAAGCTGCTGGTCGACATGAACCACGCCATTCCGGATGATGCCGGTCGCGTGTGCGTGAGGCTCGGCGGACGAGACCTCGACATTGTCGTGCGGCTTGGCCCCAACGGAACGGTGCAAGAGTCGACCATCGACATGGGTGAGCCCGTGCTCGGGCTCGATCAGATCCCCGTGCGTGCTGCCGCCCTCCAGCCCATCGACGGCCGCCCTCACGAGCACCGCCTGGGCGACCGTGCGTTCACGTTCGTCAACATGGGCAACCCCCACGCGGTGTGCTTCGAGCCCCGGCTGCCCGATGCCGATCAGTTGCAGCGCGAAGGCCAGTCCATCGAGACCCACGACGCTTTCCCGGAGCGCACCAACGTCCAGTTCGCCCGCGTTGTGTCGTCTCAGGCGGTGCAGGTCCGCACGTGGGAACGCGGCGCGGGGGCCACGCGGGGCTGCGGCAGCGGGGCGTGCGCGGTGGTCGTCGCCGGCGTGCTGACGGGCCGCCTCGAGCGCGATGCCACGGTCGCGATGCCCGGCGGGGACCTTCGGATCAGGTGGGACGCCTCGACCAACCGTGTGCTGATGACCGGCCCTGCCGAGAAGTGCTTCACCGGCGAGTGGCTCGAGCCCATCGACATCGATGCGATCGCCGCAACCGGACCGGCGCTCGAGACGCCGCGACTGATCCTCCGCCAGCACCGGCTGAGCGATGCGGAGGCGATGTACCACACCTCCAAGCTCTTCGAGATCGCCCGTTTCACCGAAACCATCCCGCACCCCTATCCCCGCGGCGCTGAGCGGCGATTCATGGAGAAAGTGGCACGGCTGGTCGTTGACGGGCGCGGCGGCATCTTCGCCATCGTTCCCAAGGGGACCGACACCGTGATCGGCGGTGTCGGTGTACAGCGTGACCGGAGCAATCCCACCATCGCGGAGATCGGCTACCACCTCGACAAGGCCCACTGGGGCAACGGCTACGCCACGGAGGCGGTTCGCGCGGTGGTCGACCACGCCTTCGGCACGATGGGGCTCCAGCGCGTGCATGCGCGGTGGCTGGTCGGCAACGAAGGGTCCGGACGCGTCCTTGAAAAGGCCGGCTTCACCCGCGAGGGCCAGCTCCGGCGCCATGCGACCCGCTGGGGCGAGGTCTTTGATGTGGTCTGGGTCGGGATGCTGCGCGAGCAGTGGGAGCAGGCCCGCGCTCCGGGCCGATAGGATGTCGTGATGGACGCCCTCGAACAGCGCCTGTGCTCGCTCATTGCCGCCCGCGAGCGCGATCTCCGCGCCGAACTGGCCCGCCACGTCGCGATTCCCACCGGCCACAACCACACGCCCGGCCTCGACGAATACCGCTCGATCCTGACCCATCGGCTGTCCAATCTCGGCGCCAACCTTGAGTCCTTCCCCGGCGATCATCGCCCCGACTGGATCGAGCCGCCCCGCCCGCAGACAGACTCCGCCTCGGGCACCAAGCGGATCATCCCGCCCACGGTGGTCTGCCGCAGCACCTTGGCCCAGCGCCCCACCAACGGCTTCAAGCGCATCCTCATCGCCGGCCACATCGACACTGTCTTCCCCCCTGACAGCCCCTTCCGCGCTGTGACCACCGCCCCCGACGGCGCCACCGCCACCGGCCCCGGCGTCGTCGATATGAAGGGCGGCATCCTGATCGCACTCACCGCGCTGGAGGCGCTGGCGGAAGCCGGCGTGGGTGTGTGCTGGACCTTCCTGCTCAACAGCGACGAGGAGACCGGGTCGTACCACTCCGATCGCATCCTCCGCGCCGAGGGCGCCCGCCACGATGTCGGCATCGCCCTCGAACCCGCCGTGCCGCCCAAACCCGGCTCCGACGCGTGGGGGCTGGCCGTTGAGCGCAAGGGCAGCGGTCAGTTCATGATCGAAGTCCGCGGCCGCTCCGCCCACGCCGGGCGCGATTTCGACAAAGGCATCAGCGCCGTCTACACACTGGCGGGCGTTCTCAAACGTATCGAAGCCCTGTCCGACCTCTCGCGCGGCATCACCGTCAACGTCGGACCGATCTCCGGCGGCAAAGCGACCAACGTCGTCCCCGATCATGCCGCCGCATGGGGCAACGTTCGCTACCCCGACGAGCCCGCCGGCGCCCAGATCCGCGCCACGCTTGAGGCGATGGCCACAGCTCCCGACGCCATGCCCGCCATCGTGGTCCACACCAGCTTCAACCGACCCGCCAAACCGCTCACCCCAGAGGTGAACAGTTTCGCCGAGTTTGTGCGCGCCACTGCATCGGAGCTGCGGCAGCCCATCGCCCCGGCCTCCACCGGCGGCGTCTGCGACGGCAACAACCTCCAGGCCGCCGGACTGCCCACCCTTGACACCCTGGGCGTCCGCGGCGGGGGGCTGCACACCCACGACGAATGGATCGACCTCTCCAGCCTCGTGGAACGGGCTCAGCTCATGGCCGTGCTGCTCAGGCGACTTTCGGATCGGGGCTGATAACATCCCCGGACCAGTCCAGCCGTACCTCAAACACACCGGCGCAGCGGCCGCGGGGCCGCAACCGCAAGCGGCGGTCCAGCCTCACGCCCGGTTGTGACGACAAATGGTGTCCGTGCCCAAGACCCGTGCGCCCCGGTGAACCCGGGGCCCCTCGAAAGGTGATCCATGCCTCAGGCAGCCACATCGGCGACCAGTCTCGGCCAGCAGTTCCGCGAGAGCCCCGGCGTCCGCCAGGCGATCGACGCCATCATCAAGGAACTGAAGGCCAAGCAGGCGGGCATCACCGACGTCCGCGCCCCGATCAATCCCGAGGCGAGGTCGAGCTTCGAAGAGACCCTCAAGGACTTCGGGCGCGTCCGGGGGCGCGACATCCTGTACCCGTACATGGGATCGGGCATCGGCAACGGCCCCTTCGTCGAGATGATCGACGGCTCGGTCAAGCTGGACCTGATCACCGGCATCGGCGTGCACTTCTTCGGGCACTCGGACCCGGGAATGGTGGCCGCCGCGCTGGAGTCGAGCCTGTCGGACGTCGTGAACCAGGGCCACCTGATGCAGAACGAGGAGCCGCACCGCTTCTCCAAGCTGCTCCTGGAGCAGGCCCAGCGCGCCAGCCGCCTCTCGCACGTGATCCTGTGCAACAGCGGCGTGATGGCCAATGAGAACGCGATCAAGATCTGCTACCAGAAGCACGCGCCCGCCAACCGGGTGATCTGCTTTGCGCACTCGTTCATGGGGCGCACCGTCACGATGTCGCAGATCGGCGACTCGGCCGCCAATCGCCAGGGCATCCCCCTCTCGACGCTCGTCGACTACATGCCCTTCTACGACCCCGCCGCGGCCCGGCGCATGAGCGCGGGCGACCAGTCCGGGCAGACGCGCTTCATCGACATGTGCGTCTGGCACCTCCGCCAGTACATCGAACGCTACCCCAAGCAGCACGCGTGCTTCATCTTCGAGCTCGTCCAGGGCGAGGGCGGCTTCAACACCGCGCCCCCCGAGTTCTTCCGCGAGCTGATGAACGTCTGCCGCGCTGAGGGCGTCGCGGTCTGGGACGACGAGGTACAGACCTGGGGCCGCACCGAGCAGATGTTCTGCTACGAGGCCCTGGGCCTTGGCGACCTGGTCGATGTCGTGTGTGTCGGCAAGATGTCGCAGGTGTGCGCGATTCTCTTCACCCCCGAGTACAACCCCAAGCCCGGCCTGGTCTCGCAGACCTTCCTGGGCTCCAGCGACACCCTCCGCGTCGGGCGCGAGGTCCTTGAACGCCTCACCAGCGGCGGCTACTACGGCAAGGACGGCAAGATCGCCCACCACCACGCGATCTTCCGCGAGGGCATCCGCGCCCTGGCCGCCAAGCACCCCGACTGGTTCCCCGCCGGCCACGACTTTGTCGACATCGTCGGCGGCTTCGGCGGCATGATGCGCTTCACCCCCTTCGGAGGCCAGAAGGACCCGGTCTTGAAGCTCTGCAAGGCGCTGTACGACGAGGGACTGATCGTCTTCTACTGCGGCCACAGCCCGTACCACGTCCGCATGCTCCCGCCGCTGGGCGTCATGCAGGAGAGCCACTGGCCCCGCGTGTTCGAGCTCATCGAAGCCGGCATGGCCAAGCTTGCCACGACCCTGAACCGCAAGCCCGCCCCCAAGTCCTGAACGACTCCCGACCCCCGACCCCCGATTCCCGACGGCCCCCATGTACTACATCCGCCGCGCACAACCCGAGGACCAGGACATCCTGCTCAAGATGGCGCGGACGGTGCACTTCATCAACCTCCCGCCCGACAAGGACCTGATCTCCGAGCGCATCCGGCGCAGCCGCGCCAGCTTCCGCGGCGCGGTCACCGGCGAGACGCCCGACTTTGACACCAGCGTCAAGGGGGTGCACCGCGAGTCGCCGATCTTCATGTTTTGCCTCGTGGATTCGACCACCGGCAACGCGCTGGGCACCAGCTCGATCATCGCCCACATGGGCGGGCCCGGGAACCCCAACATTGCGCTCGAGCTCCGCAAGCGCGAGTTCTTCAGCCAGGACCTCCAGTCGGGCACCTCGCACATCACCGCCAAGCTCGTGCTCGACGAAACAGGGCCCACCGAGATCGGCGGCCTGATCCTGGGCCCCTCGTTCCGCAACCACCCCGAGAAGCTCGGCAAGCAGCTCAGCCTCGTCCGCTTCCACTACATGGGGCTCCACCGCGACCAGTTCGCCGACATGGTCATCGCCGAGATGATGGCCCCGATCACCCCCGACGGCCACAACACCTTCTGGGAGTACTTCGGCCGGAGATTCATCAACCTCAGCTACACCGAGGCGGACAAGTTCTGCGCCCACTCCCGCGAGTTCATGACCAGCCTGCTGCCGCGCGAGGAGATCTACCTCTCGCTGCTGCCCGCCGAGGCCCGCGCGCTGGTCGGCAAGGTCGGCCCTGAGACCGTCCCGGCCCGCAAGCTGCTCGAGGCCCTTGGCTTCAAGTACACCAACCGCGTCGATCCCTTTGATGCCGGGCCCAACCTCGAGGCCGCGACCGACGACATCGGGCTCGTCAAGTCCACGCGACGCGCCGTGTTCTCCGGCGTGTGCACCGCGCAGCAGGCCCACGGGCGCGCTTTCGTCAGCACCGAAGACGACGACGGCGCCTTCCGCGCCGTCTTCGCTCCGGTCCAGCTCGGCGACGACGGGCGCGTCGCGCTTCCTCGCGAATACGCCGACGTGCTCGAACTCGAGCCCGGGCGGCGGCTGGGCTACACGCCCGTTGAATCAAAGGCCAAGAGCGCCCGCAAGCCCAAGGCAGATGCCGCGGCCAACGGAGCCGCCCACGCCTCCAAGTCCTCCAAGCGGACCAAGAGTCGCAAGTGACCCACCACGTCCGCCATGCCGCGCTCGCCCACGAGCCGTGCGCGATGATCGCCGGTCGCGCGGTCGCCATCCCCGGCAGCGAGCTGCGGTCCCACAACCCGGCCCACCCGCACACCACCGTGTGGTCCGGCGCGCCGAATCTCGCGCACGTCGATGATGCCGTCGCCGCGGCCCGCCGGGCCCAGGTGCAGTGGGGGAGCTGGCCCATCGCCGAACGGGCCCGGGCCCTGCAGGCCTACAAGGCGCTGTGCGCTGCCCGCGTCGATCAGATCGCGGGCCTCATCTGCGACGAAACCGGCAAGCCGCTGTGGGACAGCAAGGCCGAGGCGGAGCTGCTTGGCGCCAAGGTCGACACCACCCTCTCGGGCATTGAGAACCCCCACGCCGCGGGTCCCGCCGCCGCGTTGTCGCGCGTCAGCCCCTTTGAGATCAAGGTCACCGATTCACGGCAGGGGCTCTGCCGCTTCCGGCCACACGGCGTGATGGCGGTGCTGGGCCCCTTCAACTTCCCCGCCCACCTGCCCAACGGCCACATCGTGCCCGCCCTGCTCTTGGGCAACACCATCGTCTTCAAGCCCAGCGACAAGACCCCCGCCGTCGGCCAGTTGCTCGCGGAGCTGCTCATCGAAGCCCTCGCGAGCGCCGGCGCGCCGCCGGGCGTCGTGAACATGATCCAGGGCGGGGCCGATGTCGCATCCCGACTCGTCGCCCATCGCGAGATCGACGGCATCCTTTTCACGGGCTCCTGGCCCGTGGGGCGCAGGATCCTCGAGGCCAATCTCGACCACCCCGGGCGCATCGTCGCGCTGGAGCTCGGCGGCAACAACCCTGCGATCGTCATGCCCGATGCCGACCTCAAGCAGGCCGCCATCGAGGTCGTCCGCTCTGCCTTCGTCACCGCCGGCCAGCGCTGCACCTGCACACGGCGCGTGATCGTTCACGAGGCCATCGCCGACCGCTTCGTGCCGCTGCTGCTCAAGGTTGCCAGCACCCTGCTCATCGGCGACCCCCGCGGCATCGGCCCCGACCACGCTCAGCCGCCCTTCATGGGCCCGATGATTCGTCGCGAGGCGCGTGATGCCGTGCTGGACTTCCAGAGCCGCGCCGCCAGAGCCGGCGGACGCTCGCTGCTGGAAGCCGTGAACCCCGAGCACCCCTCCGGCGGCCACTACATCACCCCCGGCATCCTCGCGGTCGATCGCTTCAGCCACGCCGACGACCCGGGCTTCGACGCCGGATGCGACATCGAGGTCTTCGGGCCGCTGCTCCGACTCAGCCGCGCCCGCGACTTTGACGACGCACTCGCCCAGGCCAACGCCACCCGCTACGGCCTCGCCTCGGCGATCTTCACCAGAGACTCATCCCTCACCGGGCGTTTCCTCAACGAGTCACGCGCCGGGTGTGTCAACATCAACACCGGCACCGCCGGCGCCTCGGGCAAGCTCCCTTTCGGCGGCCTTGGCCACTCCGGCAACCACCGCCCCGCGGGCAGCTTCAGCCTCGACTACTGCGCCTATCCCGTCGCGAGCCTCGTCGAGTCGGGCCCCGCGGCCCCGCTCCTGCCGGGCATGCGCTACGACGATGCATGGCATTGATGCGCACGGGTTCAGCCGAGTTGTGCGTGGCGGAGGGGTTTCATACGCTCTCGTGATGCAAGATGCGGCTCAGGCCAGGTTGCTCCTGCAGGCCATCGGCTGGCTGGTCATCGGTCTCACGGTCAAGTTCCCGGTGGCGATCCTGCTGTCGCTCGTGTTCCTGTCGATCGAGTTGCCAGGGTTGATCAGCAACAGCCAGGTGCCCCAAGCGTGGTACCTGTACGGCTTCGTCGGCTCGATGGTGATCCAGATCATCGGCCTGCTGTTCTTCATCGCCGGGATCAGGCTCGCCTTCGCCAAGGGCTGGCTCTTCGGTGTCATGGTCAGGAGCATCACACGATGAAGCACGCAGGGTGGTACCGGCTGTTGTTGCGGGTCGTAGGTCTGATCCTTGTGGCCTATGCGGCGCCCTACTTCATCGGGCTCTTCGTGCTGGTCGCCGAGCACTGGGACGGCGGCTCCTACCGCGACACCAGTGAGATCACGAATGTCTGGTCGCTCCTTGGCTACATCAGCCCGGCGCTGCAGCTCGCCCTGGGGCTCTACCTCTTCATCAATCCCGCCTGGCTCATGCGGGCCTCGATCGCCGACGTGCAGGGCCACTGCCCCGCCTGCTGGTACGACCTGCGGGTCTCGCCCAACCTCACCACCTGCCCCGAATGTGGCGTGCGGCTCCCCTCCCGCGACCCCGAACCTCCTGAGCCCCCCGAGCCCCCGCAACCCGTCCTCCGGTCCACGACCGATAGCCCCAAACCCCCTTCCACCCACCCAGCCTCTTGACTTCCCCATCGGGAGACAGAGACTGGTGGTATGCAGTGGGTGCCGCCCATCATTCTTGCACTGCTGTTGCAGTTGTTCCCCGTCGCGTGGCTGTTCCCCGGCGTCGCGCCGATGGCCGCGCTGCGCCCCGCGCCCGTGACCTGTGCTGACTGCCAGACCTGCCCGTGCACGCCGGCAGAAGCGGCCCGCTGCTGTCCCGGCTGCCCGCTCACCAAGACCACCACCGACAACCACCGCACCGTCGCGCCCAAGCGCGACACGCTGGGCCTCAACTCCGAACGCCAGACCGGCGAGCCGTCGTACCCGTCGATCGGGCGCACGCCGCCGCTGCCGCGTGTCGTTGATCAGACCTCCGGCGCCACGCTCGCGGTGCTCAACATCGATCACCACGCCTTCATCGGCGTCTGGGTGATCTAGCAGCGCCACCGGTGCGCCATGACCGCGCGCCCAGCGTTGCCCAGTTCAACAACTGTCACATATCCGCCCGCGGTCCCGATCCATCTGGGCGCGGGTTGAACACGATCAACACCACGCATCACGTAGAAGGAGTTTCACCATGGTTCGTTGCCTCATCGCTCTGTGCGCCTCCAGCGCTCTGTTCGTCGTCGGCTGTTCCTCCAACAGCGCCTCGATGGGCGCGGTCTCCGGCAAGTCCTGCTGCAGCGCCGACTGCTGCACCGATGGCAAGGCCTGCTGCGACAAGGAAGCATGCAAGGACGGCAAGTCCTGCTGCTCCGGCAAGGACGGGGCCTGCTGCGGCAAGTGCAAGGACGCCAAGCCCGCCGACGCCGAGATGAAGCCCGTCTCGGCCACCCAGGGCGCCTCGGACTGCAGCAAGAAGGCCTGCTGCTCCAAGGGCCCGGCCGCCTGAGCCGGTCCTGATTCTGATCTCGCCGACCGGGCCCGCTTCTGCCGGGCCCGGTCTTCTTTTTGGCCCCGGCCCGGTAGAGTAGGGGCACTATGTCAGACCCCCGCCCCGCCCCGCGCACCATCCTCCCCGAGCCCCGCATCACGCCGCGCCACGCCGGCGTCGCGACCTTCTGCCGCTACCCCCTGCTCGCGCTGGTGCAGCAAGCCCAGCTCCCCGTCGACTGGGCCCTTTACGGCGTCCCCTACGACGGCGGAGTGACCTACCGGCCCGGCACACGCTTTGGCCCCCGCGCCATCCGCGACGAGAGCCAGTACGTCAAGCCCTACCACATCGTCCACGACCTCATGCTGTCGGACATCTTCAGCCTCGCGGATGCCGGCGACAGCCCCGTCCGACTCTTCAACTGCTCGGACAACACCGACACCGTCGCCGACTTCGCCATGACCATCGGCGACCCGGCCCACACCAAGCTCATGGCCGTCGGCGGCGATCACTCGATCGCGCTGGCCAACATGCGGGCCACATGGCGACGCCGCGGCTCGCCCAAAGGCGGCTTCGCCGTCATCCACTTCGACTCCCACGTCGACACCCTCGATCAGACGCTGGGCGAGCGCTACAGCCATGCCTCGCCCTTCATCCGCGCCGTCGAAGAGGGGCTGATCGACCCACGCCGCATGCTCAGCATCGGCATCAAGGGCCCCCTCAACGCCTCCATCGACCTCGACTACGCCCGCGATCACGGGGTCAACATCGTCACGTACGAGCAGTGGCGCCGCGAGGGCACCCGAACCATCGACGGGTTCCTCCGCCAGATCGGCGACGCCGAGGTCTACTTCACCTTCGATATCGACTGCGTCGACCCCGCCTACGCCCCGGGCACCGGCACCCCCTGCGTCGGCGGCTTCACCTCCGCAGAGATCTTGGAACTGCTCCGCCACTTCGCCGGCGTTCCCGGCCAGCGTGACCCGATCAACATCGTCGGCGCCGACGTCGTCGAGGTGTTGCCCGACCGCGACCCCGGGGGCATCACCGCCCTGTTGGCCGCCCACGTGATGTTCGAGATCCTGTGCATCGACGCCATCCGCCGACGCCAGACCGCGCCGGCCGCCAAAGCAGCACCCAGGCCCGCCGCCGCCCGCGTCTGAAGCGCCCGCCCGCTCACGGCCGATCCATGGAGTTCACCGGAGCCCCCATGCCCGACGAACCCCTCAAGCCGATCCTCCCCAAGCGCGAGCGCCCGCTGCCCGCCGGCACGCGCCCCGCGCTGGCCCCGCCACCGCCGCGGCGGACGTTGCTCATGGGGCGGCCGATGCACTTTGCCTCGATCGACCAGCGACCCGGCGGCCCCGGGGCCTCGCGCCCCGCCGCCTTCCGCTCCAAGATCGACCGCGACCTCGCCTTCAAGCAGTGGCACAAGCTCGCCGAGCTGCTCTCCGAGCGCGGCTTTGAAGTCATGGCCATTCACGCCGAGAAGAAGTTCCCCGCCCTCGCCTTCGCCGGCGCCGCCGGCCTCCTGCTCGACCGCGGCCAGAGCAACCCCGTCGAGTCCAAGACCTTCATCACCGCCACGCCCACTCACGGCGAGCCCGAGCTGCACCAGCAGTTCGAACGCGTGATCCGCGGCATCGGCTTCCAGGCCGAATCACTCGACGGCCATTTCGCCGGCGCCGCCGACTTCATCAAGTGCGGCGACAACTACCTCTTCACCCCCGGCGCCGACATCGATGCCCCCGGCATCCCCCTCGGCGGGCTGCGCCTGCCCTCGTTCCTCGGCGGGCGCTCGGCGCGCGGCCAGTGGGGCTCAGAGCCGCGGGTCCGCGAGCAGCTCTCCGAGCTCGTGCCCGACTCCGAGATCATCGAGCTCCGCATCACCGACCCGCGCTTCCCCCGGGGCGACCTGGTGTGCCATCCCATCGGCCCCGGGCGCAAGATGCTGATGGTCTACGTCAAGGCCTTTCACGACGACGCCCGCGCGCTCCTGCTCTCCCGCAAGAGCAAGGTCGCCGAGTATCTGATCCCCATCGAAGATGCCGACGCGTCGCTCTACGCCGCCAACTCGTTCCAGTTCACCGAGAAGGGCGATAAGCATTACCTCGTGATCCCCGAGGGCGTCAGCAAGGAACTGCTCCGGCGCATCGAGGCCGTGGGGGTCACCCCCATCCCCGTCGAACTCTCGGAATGGATCAAGAAAGACCGCGGCTCGGTCCGTAGCCTGATCACCGATCTGGGCTGGGTCCGCACCGATCGACGTACCGAGCCACACGTCGGCGACTTCAGACGCTCGTTGCGCTTTGTCCCGTCGGAGCCGACGATCCCGGCCCCGCTGGCCCAGTCGGACGCCGAAGAGGGCGTGAGCCACCGCGCAACGCGAGGATGAGCTCGATCTTCCCCGATTGCTCCTGCAGCGATTTGGCGATCTCCAGCGCCGAGTGACCCGCATCGGCCATCTGGAACACGCGGTCCGCCAGCGCATCCGTCGGCGCCGCGAACACCATCGGCGTCGATCGCTCCACCGACCGCTCAACCACCCGCGGCGCCTCGTGCACCGGCTCCGAGACGGGCCGACTCGACACGCCCCGCGCATCACCCACGCGCTCCTCCAGCCGCGAGAGCGTGGCGATCCGCTGGTCCACCTCGGCGAGCAGCCGCTCGAGCCCTGCGGCCCGTGCCTCGATCTCCTGGCCGCACAGCCGCGTCACCTCGCGGGCTTCGTCCATCAACCGCTCGAGCGACTCCGTCCTGCGTGCCGACTCCGACAGCGCCGCCAGACGAGTCTGCGGGTCCGCCGTCGGCGCACCCGTCGTCGCCGAGACCGACCGTTGGCGCTGCCACGATGTGTAAGCCCACACCCCCAGCACGATCACGCCAAGGACCGTCAGAATGACCTCCGCGTGGGCCAGAAACCCGCCCGCGTCGCCAAGGGTCACCAGGGTGTTGGGGGGCTGCTGCGTCAGGGCATCCTCTCCCTTGCTCGGAACCGCCCGGCCCGTTCCACGGGCCACCGATCGGCCGTCCGGCAGTGCCTGATCGGTATAGTGGCCGGGTGAACGTGACAATTGCCGACGGCGCGACGACACCCGACGCCGCCGCAGCGGGCGGCCCGGATCGTCCATCGCGTCCCCGGCGCGACCCCCCGGTCGCCACGATCGCCCGGGCATGGCGGCGGCTCACACTCCGCACGCCAGGCCAGCCCGCGCCCCGCCGGGCCCGCGGGGGTGGAGCGCCCACGCTCATCGCCTGCTCCGGCGGCGCCGACTCCACAGCGCTGGCCCTGGCCCTTCGGGCCACGACCGATCGCCTGGCCCTCGCCCACATCGTCCACGACCTGCGCCCACGCGCCGACGCCGAGGCCGATCGCGACGCTGTACGTGCGCTGGCCCAGCGGCTTGGCCTGCCATTCTTCGAAGGGCGCGTGGTCACTCGCGCCTCCGGCGGCAACCTCGAGGCCGTCGCCCGCCGCCAGCGCTACGCACGGCTCGCCGAGCTGGCCGCCGCGAACGGCTATCCCTTCGTCGCGACCGCCCACCACGCCGACGACCAGCTCGAGTCGATCGTGATGGCCCTCATCCGCGGCGCGGGCCCCGCCGGGCTCCGCGGCGTGGCCGACCATCGGGCCCTGCCGCGGGGCATCACGCTCATCCGGCCCATGCTGAGCATCACCCGTGCCGACGCTCAGCGGCTCTGCATGCTCGCCGGCGAAGTATGGCGGACCGACGCCACCAACGACGACACCACGCGCCTCCGCGCGGCGCTCCGCCATGGTCCGCTGGCCGACATCGTCCGTCTCCGCCCGCAGGCCCCGGGCCGCGCAGCACGCGCCGCGCGGCTGATGGCCGATGCCGCGACCATGATCCGCGCCCGCGCCCGCGCCGTCTTCGGCGAGGCACTCTCGTGGGACCGTGCGGCCCTGGCCGCTGAGCCCGAATCAGTGGTGGGGGAGGGGCTTCGTTTGGCCGCGGAGCGACTGATCGCCGACCGCCGGCGCGACCGCCTGACCGCGCGTCGGCTCGACCCTGTGGTCGCCGCCATCCGCGACGACTCCACCGAGCCGAGGCGCTTCGACTGGCCGGGCGGGCTGCGCATCCTCGTCGGTGCCCGACGCGTCGAGCTGATCCGCCAATGAAAGCGGCCCCGGCGTGGTGCCGGGGCCGCGTAGGGTCAATGGTGGTGTCCGAAGCTCAGTTGAGCTTGGGATCGATCAGCGCGGTGAGGGCCTTTGCGGCTTCGGCGGTTTCAAGCGCCGTCATCGCCTCGGGGTTGCCCAGGTAGCTCGCCTCCAGCTCCAGCCGGATCTTCTCCAGAGCCTTGTTCTGGATCTGACGGACGCGCTCCTTGGTCACACCGATGATCTGGCCGACCTGCTCGAGCGTCATCGGCTTGCCCTCGGGGGCCTCGGCCTCCAGGCGGAACCGATGCTCGATGACCGTCTTCTCGATGTCCGACAGATCGGCCTGGTTCTCCATGACGATCCGCTTCACCTCGGCCGCGGCATCGCGGACGAACTCCGCGCGCTTGTTGTCGAGGTGGTTGGACTTCTCGAGCTTGGGGTCAAAGTCGGTGGGGAACCGCTGGCGGTACTTGCTGAGCTTCATCCCCTGGCGGCTGAACGCCTTGAGAATCGCCCGGCAGGCGTACGTCGAGAACTTGAACCCGCGCTCGCAGTCGAACTTGTCGACCGCGCGGAGCAGGGCCATGTTGCCCTCCGACACCAGGTCGGCGAAATCCACCTCGCTCATGCGAGTCCGCTTGGCCATCGCCAGCACCAGCGCGAGGTTGGTCTCCGCGATCTGCTCGCGCAGCTCCTCGCTTTTGCGGTACCAGCGCAGCACCTCCGTCGCCTGGTCCGGCGTGAGCTTGCGCTCCGCGGACTTGTTGACGTCGGTCTGAATGGCCGCCAGACGGCACCGCGCGTAGTTGAACTGCAGGAACAGCACACGCTCTTCGGCGCCGGTCAGGATGACCTGCTCGCTCGTCTTGGGCAGGCGGCTCTTGCTGCCCAGATCGTCCATCACCGGGTGGTACCAGGACGCATCGGGCTTGCGCACCGAGGGGGCATCGTCGTAGATCTTCCGCTCGGCATCGCGGGTGTAGAACAGCGGGTTGTCGATGAAGTCCTGCTCCTCGATCAGCACCCGGCGGAGGATGTCCTCCTCTTCGGGGCTGAACGAACGGACCGCCACCGCCTGACCAACGCTGCGGACGCCCGACGAAGCCGCCCCGGTCCGACGCGCGGACCGCGACCCCGCCGGCTTCGTGGCCGGTTGCGTCGACAGTGACACCGCCTTGCGGCGCTGCACACGGTCGAGGGGCGAGTTGGGGGCGAAACGCTTCGTGCTCATCGTGGGGCCTGCCTTCCTTGTCGTCCGAGTACGGGTTCGTTCCTCCAAACATCTGGTTTCAATACTT
>SXGQ01624198.1_pt1 | contig 19190 bp, 22 predicted proteins | sample 3178371 | NCBI WGS metagenome assembly SXGQ01 (sample SAMN11356859, study PRJNA531348) | freshwater metagenome | isolation source: freshwater sample F1-20 | place: China: Fuxian Lake, Yuxi | collected 2017-12-25 | reverse complement strand
GGAGAAATGCTGAGGATTTTGGTTCTGGCGTTGCCCTCTGATAGTTCTACCTCTAGTCTTAGAAATACGAATTTTTCTTGACGTCAGGAGCCGTGCGTGAAACGCACCTTTCAACCAAACAATCGCCGTAGGTCCCGCAAACACGGGTTCCGCAATCGTATGAGCACTCGAGCCGGCCGGGCCGTGCTTAAATCCCGTCGGGCTAAGGGCCGTTACCGGCTCTCTGCTTGATCAGTCGCATAACAACGCGACAGATTTTTCAACAACTCCAGCAAGACGGAACATATGTTCGTTCAGGCTTTTTGTGGTGTAGCATGATAATTGACCAGAATTTGGCTCAGCCAGCGATCGCTTATGCTTTGGGTCGTCAGGTGGGTGGCGCGGTTGAACGCAACCTTTTGCGCCGACGTTTGCGTGAAATCGTTAAAACTAAGTCAATTATGCCTGGTTGGTACCTAATCGGTGCTTACTCAGGGGCCAAAAAGCTAAAATTTGAGGATTTAGGCCTGAATGTTGACAGTTTGCTTGCAAAATGTGCCCAAAAAGTCGTAAAAACAGCTAAAAATGCTCAAATTGACCAAAAATTGTTTGAAATTAGCTGAATATGGGTGATTTTTTGCTTAAATTTATTGATTTTTATCAAAAAGTGTTCTATTACCGCTTATCGCCTTGTCGATTTTATCCAAGTTGCTCAAACTACGCCATTGAAGCAATTAAGACTTTTGGCCCATGGCGAGGTGGGCTAATGACCTTGCGCCGTCTTGTGCGCTGTCGACCCTTCGGGCCGAGTGGCTATGACCCAGTTCCAGAAATCCATGATTGTCAACAGCATTCTTACTCAACGAAAGTGACTCACGAACATGTTTGAAATTGCCGCCAATGTGATTGCTTTTTTCTACAGTCTCGTACCTGACTATTCGTTTGCTCTGGCGATGGTCGCCGTAGTCGTGATGTTGTTGATTACTCCCCTGACTCTCAAAAGCACAAAAGGCATGCTTGAAATGCAACGACTTCAACCAGAAATGAAACGGTTGCAGCATGAATTCAAGGGCGAGCGTCAGAAATTGAACGAAGCAATGATGAAGCTGTATCAAGAACATAAAGTCAATCCACTTGCGTCTTGTCTGCCACTACTTGCACAAATGCCGGTGTTCATCATTATGTTTCGTGCGATCAGTGGACTGACCAGTCGGAAAGATGGCGGCGCCTTCGCACCTAAATATCTTGATAAAACTTCCGATATTTATCAATCTCTCGTCGGTAAAACTGAGATGCTTTCGTTCGGTATTGATTTGGCAAAAACGCCGGTTCGGGCGATGCAGGACGACTTTGTTTCAGGTCTTGTTTATGCCCTGCTGGTACTGGCTTTGGCGGGTATATACCTTGTACAACAAAGGATGATTGCGTCACGCACAGTCAGCCCATCGATGTCGGCAAACCAAGCAAAGTTAATGCAATATATGCCTGTTGCATTTGCTGTTTTTCAGATTTGGTTGCCGACCGCATTGATTGTTTACTACATGATGCAGGCTGTGATTCGAATTGTTCAGCAACAATACATCACCCAACGTTTTTATAAGAAAGACGACAGTCTTGGAAAACAAGCACAAGCCGCGAGCGCAACTGCTCGAGAAATGAAAAACCCGTCGACCGACGACAAAAAAAATAAGTCGAAGAAAGATTCAGGATCAAAAGAGCCTCAAGGTTTCGTCAGCAAGCGTGTGACTCCGCCGAAAAATAGTTCTGCTGCTCCGACGCGACGTCGACCACAACCACCAGGAAAGAATCGCAGCAGTTTCGTGCAAAAGAAAAACAAACCGAACAATTAATTTTAGATTTTAGAAAACAAACGAAAGGAAATTGAATCATGGAATGGGTAGAAACAACAGCAGAGACAGTTGACGACGCAAAAGCTTTGGCACTTGATCGTTTAGGGGTTGACGATGTAGATGCAGAATTTGAAGTTGTCGAAGAACCAAAAGCAGGTCTTTTTGGCCGAACCCGTGGCGAAGCCCGAGTGAGAGCGCGAATTAAACCAAACTCGGTTCGAGCCAAAGCAGATCGACGTGATCGTCGTGGCAAGCCAACATCTGATCGCACGTCGCGACCAAGCAGTTCACGAAATGAGCGGAGTGCCCGACCTGAGCGCGCTGAAAGAAATGATCGTGGTCCGCGCCCAGAACGAGGCTCGCGATCACCTCGTCCGGAGCGCTCAAATCGGTCTGAGACACCACGTGAGCGCACACCGCGCGCAGAACTTCCACCAGTAGATCCGACCACTGTGAGTGATGTTGCGACTACTTTTTTGCAAGGATTAGTTACTGCGGCTGGTTTACAAGGCTCAGTCTCTTCAAAAGTCGAAGGCGAAAATATTGACATCGACGTATTAGGCGACGATCTCAATTTTTTGGTTGGAACCAAAGGTGCAACATTGTTGGCGTTGCAAGATTTAACCCGTGTAGTTAGTCAACGTCGTTTGGGCGACCACGAAACACGACTTCGAGTTGATGTGGCCGGTTATCGTGAAAAACGTCGTGAGGCATTGAGTCGATTTGCTCTAAAAGTTGCTGCCGATGTAAAAATATCTGGACAAGCAAGGGCATTAGAGCCAATGAACTCTTCCGACCGCAAAATCGTTCATGATGCACTTGTTGATAGCGAAGGCATTTCGACTCGTTCAGAGGGTACAGATCCTTTCCGTCGTGTAGTTGTTGCTTTGGCTTCAACTCTTGAAACATCTGCAGAGTTCGATAGCTCTGATGATGCCGATGAATCGTTAGAGTCGTAAAATTCGTTAGTACAACCGCGAAACTATGCGAAAGTTGTGTAGTTTTATAATGTGACTGGGCCATCAGCAGTTAACTCAAACACAGTTGATGAATCTCGAATGCGTGTTTTGGAGCGAATACTGCGAGAAGCTCAACGTATTGGGGCTTTATCTAATACTCCGGTTGCAGAGATTATTAAGCATGCCAAGTGGTTTGCCGAGGCGATTCCACATTCGGCGCGTACCGCAGTCGACTTGGGGAGTGGTGCAGGAGTACCAGGCTTAATAGTTGCTTTGTTCTGTCCACAAATAAGTCTCCAATTAGTTGATCGTCGAGTTGGACGCACCGATGTGTTGGTAAGAGCCGTTCATGCGTTAAACCTGACAGATCGAGTAACCGTCAAGTGTTCTGAGATAAACACTATGACTAAAGATTCAACATGGGCTAAACATTTTGATGTGGCGATGAGCCGTGGTTTGGGCCCGCCAATACAAACTCTTAATTTATCTCGAGATCTCGTGAAGCCGGGTGGAGTAATCATTATTAGTGAACCGCCACCAGATAGTGATTCTCGGTGGGACGAACAACAAGTGAGAGCCTTAGGCTTAGAGGGACCATCTAGAATTGGGTCTGTGGCGATGTTTCACGTGAAACAATTTGGGCTTGATGGCGAAGATTTCACAGCCTCTTAGGGTTAATTCTCAGAGCATATATGCGACCAGAAGGCTTTAAATTAGCCATTTGACGCTAAATTGTTTCACGTGAAACATTTTAAGAGTGACTTTCTGACTATCCACGCGAGTTAAGCCTAAGTGGATTATGCTTTGTCTATGAGCAAAACAGATCAGTCTGAGAGCGCAACGGAGCGTCGCCCTTTGCCTCGAATCATCGCTTTTGCCAATCAAAAAGGCGGGGTTGGTAAAACGACTACCACGATAACTGTTGGTGCGGCTTTGGCCGAACTTGAATATCGTGTTTTAATCATTGACCTTGACCCTCAAGGAAATGCATCTACTGGTCTTGGAGTCAATTCACGAGATTTAGAGTCGACAATTTATGACGTTTTATTGCGAGACGAGAAACTTGAAAACTGTACTGAGCCAACATTCATAAAAAACCTATTTATAGCACCATCTAATCTTGATCTGGCTGGTGCCGATATTGAATTGGTTTCTGAGATGGGTCGTGAACAAAGATTAAAAAAGGCAATTGAAGCAATAATTGACCAATATGACTATATTTTACTTGATTGTCCCCCCTCATTGGGGTTATTGACTGTCAATGGCTTTACTGCGGCCAACGAAATATTTGTGCCGATTCAGTGTGAATACTTCGCCCTCGAGGGTCTCGGACAGTTATTACGAAGCGTTGACCGTGTTAGTCAGGTGTTAAATCCAACCCTACAAGTCAGTCATATTGCTTTAGTTATGCATACGCATACAACGTTGGCCGATGATGTGGTGCGTGAAGTTCGGGAACACTTCGGTGATAAGGTCTGCAAGGCAATTGTCCCAAGATCTGTTCGTGTCGCTGAAGCACCATCACACGGACAACCGGTAACAACATTTGATCCAACGTCGGCAGCAGCAAAAGCATACCGAGACATCGCAAAGGAGATTAGTGGTGGTACGTCCCAAAGGGCTCGGTAAAGGAATTGAATCATTAATCCCTGTTCGTCAAAATGAAAAAACAGCAGATGATGAGGGTGGCGCACAAGTTACTGGCATGGGTTTGCGCAGTATTGCTATAAAAACAATTACTCCGAACACAAATCAGCCCCGCTCATATTTCGATGAAGATTCGTTGGAAGAGTTATCGGCGTCGATTAAAGCAGTTGGTGTACTTCAACCAATACTTGTGCGACCATTAAAACAAGTTGACACTAGAACTGGCGTTGCCTTTGAGTTGATTGCCGGAGAGCGCCGGTGGCGAGCAGCACAGAAGGCTGGTTTAGTACTAATTCCTGCTCTTGTTCGCGAAACCGACGATGTTTCTTCTGTTGAACAGGCTTTGATTGAGAATCTCCATCGACAAGATTTGACGCCTCTCGAAGAGGCCGCTGCCTATCAGCAACTTATCGATGACTTCTCAATGACACATGAGCAAGTAGGCGAGCGAGTCGGTAAAACGCGCACGGTGATTACAAACTCACTACGATTACTTTCACTTCCCCCTTCCATTCATCAACTTTTAGCCGAAGGAAGGCTTTCAGGTGGCCATGCCAGGGCTTTGCTTGGTGTGTCAGATAAAGCAATCCAAGAAAAATTGGCTCAACAGTGCGCCGATGAAGGCTGGACAGTTCGCGCAACTGAAGACGCGGTGCGGGCTACAACTAGTCGTCGCAACAAAACTACTGATGCTAATGACGACAAGATCAGACCGACTAAAAAACCGACTCCAACAACCACGCTGCCTGAGCCCGGCTTGCTTGAATTGCAGGCGTTGTTGGGTGAGCATCTGTCAACAAAAGTTTCAATCACAGCGACTGCTGGTCGTGGGCGATTAACAATTGATTTTGCTGATCTCAACGATCTTGAGCGAATTTATCGAGCAATGACCGATGGTGTTCAAAACCTCGACTAATTACGACAATTGTTGCATATTGCGTAAAATGTCTAACTCTCAAGTTCAGCCTTCAAATAACCTTAAATCTTGACTTTACACAGAATGTGTACAAACTGTGGAAAACAATCAAAATAAAACTCAAACTACTCTTCAAATTGCTTCGCTGTAGTTTTGACCCATATAGCCATTGATCTTGCGAGATCATCGGCAATAACGGCGCTATGGGGATAAATAACTCGCAGGGGTCCTAATCCACAAAGCACTGCAGGCATCGTCGTTTCACGCAAAACCTGCAACCGCATGCCACTAACCGTGGGAGAGAACCAGGGCGCTGAGCGCTCGATTGCTTCAGCCGCCAGAGTAGCGAAAATATGACCTGTAACTGAGTGAAATCCCTTGGTGTGATAGTAGGCAATATCACAACTAAAGGTTTCACGAGTTTCAATGCCGATATACAGGTTGGCCGCAAAATCATTGGCAAGTTGGGCATGTCTGTGAGGATCAGCATCGTGGATGACCGCGACATTGGTATGTTGGGCCCGCAATCGATCGCACAACTCGTGAGTCAGATTGTCAAGCGCCCCGAATTGACCGACTACGACGCGAAAGGCCGCAAGATCATCGCTATATTTCGCCGCCGTATGGCGCTCTCGAACAATCCCAACGCCAGGACCATTGCCGCTATGCCGACTTGCTCGACGCAGTGCTTGAAGTGTGATTGGTCCACAAATGCCATCTGCTACTAGTCCGTAGTTGCGCTGAAAGTCAGTAAGTGAAGCCGCGGTTTGTTTGCCCAAATATCCGTCTACTCGACCACAATCAAAACCTGTACGCGCCAATAATTCTTGAAGTTCGGCCACATCATCTCCACGTTGCAATGGTGATGTCAGATAATTTAATCGGTCGCCTAAATGAAAGGAGGATTCAACAAGAGTCAACCAAGTGGCCTTGTCGCAGACCCCCGATACAAGCAGACCACGCCGACGTTGTAGTTCTTCGACGGCAGATTTGGTTACTTCACAGAAAATTTCTGCTTGAACCAGCGATAAATCTAAAAGTTTGGCGTCACGCAGACGCCGCTGCAGATCGCCGACAACTGCAAAGTTGTCGCCGAAAGTTAGCTCTTTGTCGGGATAAATTCTGCAATCTCCGCGAGTAACTGTGGTTTGCCCTTGGCGCCGATCATTTTCTTTTTCATTTCTCCACCACTAAAAAGCATCATTGTTGGAATGCTCATCACACTGAAGCGTTGTGCGATATCGCCGTGCTCATCGACATTTAACTTGGCGATAATAACTTTGCCAGATTGTTCTTTTGCAATCTCTGCCAGCACCGGATTCATTGCCTTGCATGGCCCACACCATTCGGCCCAAAAGTCAACCAGAATCGGTGTTGCCGAAGACTTGATCGTTTCGTCAAAATTTGCACTCGTTAAAGTGACGATGCCATCTGCCATTTCAAAACCTTTCGTCAAGTTCTCAATAATCGCTAGAACACTTTGAGGTTATCTCGTTAAGAGAGATGAAAAGTGCTTTTCTAAAATCACGTCTAATGTTGCGCCTCGAGCCATCGTTCACAATCAATTGCCGCCATACAACCAGAACCCGCGGCAGTAATTGCCTGTCGATAGATGTGGTCCTGCACATCACCGCAAGCAAACACTCCGTCAATATTTGTGTATGACGAACCCGGTCGAGTCAGCAGATACCCATTGGCTTGCATATCAAGGACATTCTTAAACAGATCTGTGTTCGGACGGTGACCGATTGCCACGAATAATCCCGTAACTGCCATTTTTGAAGTTGCGCCGGTCACAGTGTCAACCAACCCGATACCTTCAAGTTTGTTGGCGCCGATTATTTCGGTTACTTGTGAGTTCCATTTAAACTCAATTTTCGGGTTATTGCGTGCGCGATCTTGCATAATTTTCGAAGCGCGCAAACTGTCACGACGATGAACAATCGTGACTTTTGAGGCGAACTTTGTCAAGAAAGTCGCCTCTTCGATTGCCGAGTCGCCGCCACCAACTACGGCGATTTCTTGACCACGAAAGAAAAAGCCGTCGCAGGTTGCACATGTTGAAAGACCGTGCCCGTAGAAACGAGATTCATTTTCTAGCCCAAGCATTATTGACTGGGCGCCAGTACTGACGATTATCGAATCAGCGGTGTATTTTGTGTCCCGCACCCAAACAGCAAAGGGTCGTTGTGAGAAGTCAACTTTCGTTACTTTTTCAGTGATGAAAGTTGTATTGAATCTTGCAGCCTGCTCGCGAAACTTCATCATTAAATCGGGACCCATCACACCCTCTGGAAACCCTGGGAAGTTTTCAACCTCTGTTGTCAGCATCAACTGACCTCCAGGCTGATCAGAAGTCGAAGATGGCTCACCTTCGATTACCAGCGGCGCAAGATTGGCCCGGGCAGTGTAAATCGCGGCGGTCAAACCAGCCGGACCTGAGCCGATGATAATTACTTTTTGTGGGGTTGTTTCTATAGTCGACATTAGATCGCCTTCCATTAATTTATTTGTTTTTTGAATCAGTAGAAGTTCGGTGTCGCTTACGCATCATCAGTGCACCAAGGCTTGTAAATAATAGCGACAACACAAAATAAGAAACCCAGACCGCGGTTGGTCTGGTCAACCAGATATCCAGCAATTCGTTGAACGCACGAACTAATCCGATTAGCCCGAAAATAAACATCAATAGACCGGCAACTATTAAAATTAAACCAAACACAATGGCCCGCAAAAGATTTGCAAGTGGGCGAGTCGTTTTATCGCGAACGAAACCGACTGTGCGATCGATTAGGCGTAGCGTTTTTTCGGCCCATCTTGGATCGGTAAACGGATTTGAAATCACAAGTTAAGACTAACGTTCACAAATTGTGGCAAATAAGTTAAGTTGAAGCTTTCGAATTACGCAGCGTTAAACGAAACATCTTGCATTAACCCTTGATATGGATTGTCTGCACTGCATTGATCACTCATTCCGATTTCGCGAAGCATCAGCAAAACAAATTGCGTCTGAGCCGGAACCATAAATTGAGCTACTCCTCGGCGCGTGTTGTAGTCGGTTCCCGTCGGCTCACCCCATTGCTCTAGCGAAGTCGGAGCAATGCCAGTAGCCGTGTAGATCTCAAGCGACCATGGACCATTTTGCATGCCAACTTTCAAAACACCGGTGGCTGGTTGGGAAAGTTCGATCAAAACCCCAACATATTTTTTATCACCAAAAAATGCCGTGGCGTAACAATCTGTTGACCAGGCAGTTTTCTGATCGTTGTCTGTCAGTGACCAAACCCCGGCTTCATTTTCTAATCCATCTTGACCATTTGGGTCATAGCTGACTATCCGAGAAATAGTCACTGGTGCGACACCTGAGTTTATTTGAGTTGAAGACATTCGTGAAGTGAACAGCGAGGCATCAAAACCCTGCGTCGCTACATACATCACGGCAATGCTCAGCAAAATTGCTATCAAACCAAGTATTTTTGTTGATATTGGTATTCGGCCGCCCGATGATTTAGAAAGTTTTTTCTGTCTTTTCAAATCTTTTTCTTTAATTTTTATTTGGCTTTTTTGCTTCTTATCGACTTTCTTTTTCGACTTTCGTTTTTTGACAGGTTCTTGAATAAAATCTTCGAAAAAATCTTCATCATGGCCGTCAACACGTTCTTCAACTGATAGCCCAGAACTCTGAGTCACCAAAGATTCTTTGTGTGTGAACCGCTGATTTATCTGCGTTGGTGACATGACCCCTGTTGGTGGAGTCATTGAAGCCGCAAAGTTGTTTTGAGCCTCAATCGCTTGGGTCAAGGCTTCACATGTCTCTTGGCCGGTCGAATAGCGATGCTCAGGATTTCTTGCCATCAATTTATGAATGACCCGCACAAGTTCTGGCGCGAGTGACGGCCTTAAATGTGAAAGATCGGTTGGTTCGCGTTGCAGTCTTGCCAGTGCCGTATCTGCGTCGGTTTCACCAATAAATGGAACTTTTCCAGCGAGACATTCGTACATCACCAGACCTAGCCCGTAAAGATCTGCTCGACCATCCAGAGGTTTTCCACGCACTTGTTCTGGCGATAAATATTTTGCCGTACCCATCATCACATTGTCATCGGTTAAATCTTCACCAACTGTGCTGAGCGCCTTGGCAATGCCAAAATCGGCGAGAAGAAATCTGCCCTGCGGTGTCACCAAAATATTGCCAGGTTTCACATCGCGATGCACCAGGCCCGCATGGTGTGCGAAGTCAAGAGCACTAGCCATCGCGATTCCCATATGAATCGTTACGAGAGGCCCAAGTCTTTTTCGCCGATCCAAAAGTTCACGCAAACTTTTGCCATCGATGTATTGCATGACAACTGCTTGTCGACCTTTGTCCTCAACCGAATCGTAAACTGCAACGATGTTGGGATGATTTAATCCGGCACAAGCAAGTGCTTCACGGCGAAAGCGTTCGGCAATAACCGGATCATTGGCGAGTTGTGGCTTAAGAACTTTGATAGCAACCGGACGATCCAAAAAAGTGTCGGTACCCAGCCAAACTTCTGCCATTCCACCGCGAGCAATTTGTCGGTCAAGGCGATATCGAGCACCGAGCAGTCGTTGTGAATCTTCAGGCTCTTCAAGGGGTAGTGGTCTCATTGCTGAACTTTTACGCTAGTTCTGCGCACCCCTTTAAACAGGGAATGTCACTTAAACAGTGAATGTCACTTGACGTGATACGTCACGCCAATGGTTCCGATTCCTGTGTGTGAGCCAATAACCGAGCCAATGTCACTGACAATTATCTCGCCACCGTGAATTGTCTTCAACTGGGCGACAAACGAATCAATATCGCTACATTGAGCGTGCAATACGGCCAAGTCGCTGATTTCTCCTGCCGATTTAATTTTTTCAATCAGAAAAGCAAGCGCCTTACCCCGAGTTCGCTCTTTGCCACCTTCTTCAAGCTTTCCTTCTCGTACTTCAATAATTGGTTTGATCGCCAAAGCTGAAGCCAAAAAAGCCTTGGTATTGCTAATTCGGCCGCCTTTTTTAAGGTTTTCAAGCGTGTCCAAAGCACCAAAAACTTTTGTGCGACTAGCGAAATTGTTTGCAGCAGCTTCAAGCTCATCAAGTGACGCACCTGCGGCCGCCATTTTGGCGACTGCGATAACGGTTATGCCTTCGCCCATGCTGGCTGAGCGGCTATCAACAAATCGCACCGGCACAGTAACACCAGGTTCTTTTGCACCGGTTTCAGCCGACTGCATTGTCGCCGAGAGTTCGCGCGAAAGACTAATCACAAGAATGCCTGAAGCACCCTGTTGAATCAGAGTGCGGTACGCCTGAGTAAATTGTCCGGGCGCCGGCGCTGCAGTTTGGGGCAGAATTGGCGAATCTGCACAATGTTTCCAAAATTCTTCGGTCGTCAAGCTGACTCGATCAATAAATTCTTTATCCCCGAAACTAAAAGTTAACGGAACAATAGTGATGTTGTATTTTTCGACTAGTGCTTGAGGAATATCACAAGCAGAGTCTGTAACTATGCGGATGGTCATGTATCAGATCGTAGTACGGACTGCTCTTCACTAACTTGAGTCCGATATTTACGCCTAAAGTGGGCGGCCCACCAAGTTAAGAGCAACAGTAGAGCGACCCCACTAACCACTTGACCCAGGCCGGCGATTGCGTTCACTCGCGCCGAGACCTCAATTTTTTTACCAAGCTGGCTTGACCCGTCGGCTGTATAGATTCGCACATCAACAGGAAACAAACCGTTGGATAACGCAACAACATTTATAACCAACTCGTTGGAACTGCTTGCTGGTACTTCAATAACGGCCATAGACCGGTCGAGTTTTAGTTTTGGGCTTTCAACTTTGACTTGAACCATCAAATCTTCGGCTGAAGAATTTTTTAGATCGAGCCGCAATTGACTTTTGCGACTCCCCAAGGTGAAGGTCGTACCCTCTTTGAGCGTCACAGCGGTTCGTAATGATTTGAGTTCGTTTCGAGTTTGTGTTACGAATTCTTCTCGCTGGGTCGTGGTCAATGTATCGCTTGACATGACCATCAGCCGCTCGTTCCAAGTTGCCCAAGTTGCTGAATTTTGATCAAGTGTTGAATCAAGTTTTTTGAGGTCGGCGCGAAGCAGGTCAATATCATTCATTCTTGTTGCGAATTTTGAGATGTTGATAGCACGAAGATTTGGTTTATATGCATCTTGTCTCGGCTCGGGCAAATTATCTAATGTCTGGATAGATATTTGTTGAGGAACGCGTTTCAAAATCAACAAAATTTCGTGAAGCAAGTTCGAATTTAAAACCGCGCCATCTTTAGTTGTCAATACGGTGCGTTTGAGCGACGGAGTTCCGCCGTCAGTTTCAATTTTGCTGCGTTGGGCCAACAACTGCGCGGCAATTGCGCTCGCGGCGATAAACGAAGTATTTTTCTCGTCTACCAATTGCGCTACATAAGTTGGGTCAGCAACGTACAACGACAGAGTTTTGTCACCAGATACGACACGATACGGTCGAGCCGTGTTGTCAAAGGTGCCCAATGCGGCGCCTGCCGCGGGCAACATAACGATTGATCGGTAGCCAGATTCGGCCAGCAGGTCGACTCCAGATTGGTCGAGTGGGGTTCGGGCAATCCAAACATCGGAAACGGCAACATTAGATGTGAAACGAGTACTTAAACTGTTTTTTCCAAGATCGACAAGCGCATTAAACTCTTTTTCGTGTTGAGTTTTGCGTGCGCCCGACGGGTCGAACGCCAGATAAGTAGTTGCAACCAAAGTTGTTTTACTGATCGCATTGGTGAGTCTTGAAAGCAACTCTTGGTCTGCGGGGTTTTTTGACTTGCTCAAGCCGTCAACGATTTGTGGAGAAACTTGGGCTGAGATGAGTGCTCCGTCTAGATCTAGCAGCGACACCAATTGAGAAACTTTTTCACGAGTCAAATCGTCAACGACGTGCGAACCATCAAGTTGTAATGTGTTGGCGCTGTCTACTGTCACGAGCACATTTACGGGCATTGGCTCAAGGCGAGTTGAAAGATCGACGCGATTGACAAAACTTGTTGCGTTGGCACGTACTACTTTGTTTATTAAGGATTCAATTCGGATTGGATAAATACCTGGACCGCTGAATTCGATTTTTTTTGTGTCATTTTGTGTTGCGGAAGCAGGATTTTTAGCCGTAGCAGCGCTTAAATCGCCACTCGTAGCAGTTAGTTCGAACTGTCCGTCTGGTTTGCGCAAAAGACTTTGAGTCGCAAAGTCAACCGAATCTGTGGCTACAAACAAAGATGGGTTCGAAATTAGATCACGGACTTCTTTGTCACCACCGGTAACGCGAGTTCCGAGCGAAACACGAATTACAGAGTTTTTAACCGTCAATAATTTGTTCAGTAACTCAGGGTCATCCACCGAAAAAACAAAGCGCAAGGTGCCTGAACTGTAAATATGAAAGTTCTGTGCGGATAATTTCAAACCAGTTAAGGCAATATCCTGTGTTCGTTGAGCCTCGGCTGACAGAGTCAATGTCAATGGGGTAGCCGTGCTGACTGCGACCACCAACAGAATTGGTGCGATCAGTGTTTTAAGACTCATAATCATTAGGCATTTACGGTAGTGCCACTAGCCCCTTCAAGTAGCCCGATCAATCAGCCCCATCAAGTGTGCAAACTCATCGGTTGACGCTCGCTTATGCCTAGCCTGTAAGCGTGATGCCCCAGCGCTTCGCGCCTGTTTTAAACGAGATCGCCGGGCTGGTACCCAGGTTTCGCGATGCTGGATTCAAACTGTTTTTGGTTGGTGGCACTGTGCGAGATCTAATGCTGGATCGCAATGTTGAAGATTTGGATTTTGATCTGACAACTGACGCTCTTCCAGATCAGATTAAGTCGGTTCTCGCCGGCTGGTCAGATGCATTATGGACACAGGGAGAACGGTTCGGCACAATTGGCGCAAAAAAAGGTGAGCGTGTTTACGAAATCACGACGCACCGCGCCGAAGCATATTCGCCGGACTCTCGCAAACCCGATGTGCAATTCTCGAAAGATGTTTACGAAGATCTTTCACGTCGCGACTTCACAATTAATTCGATGGCACTTGACGTAACTCAGGAAGCCCCCGAACTAATTGACCCGTTTGACGGCATGGCCGACCTGCTGGCCAAAGTTTTGCGCACTCCGTTATCGCCAGAAATAAGTTTTAGCGATGATCCATTGCGAATGTTGCGAGCGGCGCGGTTTATTTCTGGTCTGGGGGTTGTGCCTGTGCCTGAGTTGACTGCGGCGGTCAAATTAATGAACGAGCGCATCACAATCGTCAGCGCCGAGAGAATCCGTGATGAGTTCGACCGACTGATGGTCACATTGCGTCCGTCGCTTGGTTTGTGGTTCATGGTTGACAATGGATTATCTCAACATTTTTTACCCGAACTTGCGGCGATGCAACTTGAACAAGATCCAATTCACAGACATAAAGATGTTCTTACTCACACTTTGGCGGTTGTTGAAAATGTTCAACCTGATGCGCCGTGTGATTTTCGAATTACACGATTGGCGGCGTTGTTTCATGATGTCGGAAAGCCAAAGACAAGATCAATTCGTGCCGGCAAGGGTGTCACTTTTTATCACCACGAAGCAGTTGGCGCTCGCATGACGCGCGAACGAATGAAAAAGTTGAAATATTCAACTCAAGATATTGAAACTGTTTCTGAACTCGTCGCACTGAGCGCACGTTTTCATACATATCAAATGGGATGGACCGACGCTGCAGTGCGGCGCTATGTTCGGGATGCGGGCGCGCATTTGGCCGAACTGAACGTTTTGACGCGCAGTGATTGCACGACGCGAAATGAAAAAAAAGTCGAGGCCCTAGCGCGCCGCATGAGCGAACTTGAACATCGCATTGCCGAGCTAGCTACGAGCGAAGAACTAAAGGCAATGCGTCCCGAACTAGATGGTTCTCAAGTAATGGAGTTTCTTAAAATAAAGCCAGGTCGAGAAATCGGGGATGCACTTGAGTTTCTGATGGATATTCGCATTGAAGAAGGTTTGCTCGGCGATGAAGCGATTCGCGCACGACTCAAATCTTGGTGGGACTCACGAACCACCTAATTAGTTGTTAACAGTTTCGAAACTTGCTTTTCAAATGTTACAGTTTAAATAATTATGGTGCGCAAGACAGAAAATACAGAAACCGATGAGACGCCTTCAGATAATTCTGTTGGCGAAATTGATCATCGTCTGACGCGACGGGCTTTGATAAATAATTTTCGGCGCGGCGAAGTTTCTCGTGACACTTTGTGTGATGCGCACCCAGAGTTGTTGCGCGTGGCTCGAAATTTCGGTCGACCAACTCGTGTCAAGTGTCCGATTTGTGTCAACGACCAACTCGTAACGGTTTCGTATGTTTTTGGTCCGCGTTTGCCAAGCCATGGTCGGTTTATTGCCACTCGTGCCGAGGTTGAAGAGTTTGATTTTCGTCCGGAGCGTTTCACGGCCTATCTAATAGAGGTCTGTCGTAGTTGCTCGTGGCACCATCTGCTCAAAACTCGTGTCCTTGGGGGTCATCGCAAGTCTCGAAAGTCGGCGGCCTCTCAATAACCTTGCAACAGCCCTGTGGCAGTGTGGGTTTGTGCCGTTACACTTTCAAATTCACATACCTGCCCCTTCGGGGGCCCCAATTAATCGTTGGGTCCGAAGGGAGTTTTTACGTTTATGCGAGCATACGAATTAATGGTCATTGTCAGCGGCAAACTCGAAGAGTCCGCAGCCCACAATTGGATCAGTATTGTCACCAAATCAGTAACTACTGCCGGTGGCAAGGTTCATGGCACACCTGATTGGTGGGGAAAGCGTCGTTTGGCTTATCCGATTAAAAAACAAGAAGATGGTTACTACGCAATTTTCAATATCACCGCGCCAGGTGGTGCACTTGACGAAGCCGAGCGTGCCATGCGAATCGCAGATGATGTTCTCAGACACAAACTTCTCCGCCTTCCCGATGACGAAGCCGCCCGTCGTGGCATGACCGTCTCGGCATAAAAATATCTACAAAAGAAATCAAAGGATTTAAAAATGGCTGATAACAGCATCACACTTGTCGGAAACTTAACTCGCGACCCCGAAATTCGATTTACCGCTACTGGTCGTGCTGTTGCGTCGTTCGGTATTGCTGTCGGCCGTCGTTATCAGGTCAACGGCGAATGGCAAGAACAAACTTCATACTTCAATGTTACAGCCTGGGGCCAACTTGGTGAGAACGCGGCAGCGACATTCACCAAAGGCACACGAGTTGTTGTAACTGGTCGACTTGAGCAGCGCGAATACACATCTCGTGAAGGCGAGAAACGAACGGCAATTGATGTGATCGCCGACGAACTTGGGCCAAGTTTGCGCTGGGCGACAGCCACTGTTGTGCGCACACCAAAACAAGATGGTCAAGGTGGCGGCTCAGCGAATCGTCCAGCAAACACCGGCACCAACCCGGGCACCGAAGCGACACCATTTGATGGCGAAGAACCGTTCTAGTAAATAAAGATCTAACCAAAGCATCAACAAGGCAATTGAAAATAAACTCGACAATTAAGGACATTCCCAATGACAAGTAAATCCAACAAGTTACGTGCCCAAAAAGCGTTGTTGCGCAAACCAAAGAAGCGCTCCAATGTCGTAGTCAAAGAAAAGATCGGCTTTGTTGACTATAAAGACGTCAATTTATTGCAACGATTCATGTCAGATCGCTCGAAGTTGCGCGCGCGAAGAATGAACGGCAACAACGTTCAACTTCAACGCGATATCGCGACGGCAGTAAAGAATGCCCGCGAGATGGCACTGTTGCCGTACATGAAGCAGGTTTCGGCGGCGCGCGCGCCACGCGAGCGTGGCGAATACGGCTCTGACGACCGCGATCGCGATCGTGGTCCACGCCGTCCACGCCGTGACGATGCGACACCGCGTACTTCGGTAACTGTTTCAGAAACAGTAGACGTGGCGCCAAACATCACCGCAGAAATATCAACTGAAATTGGTGTCGATGGGGCAGCATCATGAAAGTTCTGCTTCGATCCGATGTCAAAGGTGTGGGTCGCCGTGGCGACATTGTTTCAGTTTCGGCTGGTCATGCACGCAACTTCTTGTTGCCTAACGATCTTGCCGTTGTTGCCAATGACGGCACCGTCGCCCAAGCCGAGGTCATGCGCAAGGCGCAAGAACTCAAGGCCGCAACAGAACGCGAGTCGGCTCGCACTCTCGCTGCATCACTAGCAACCAAAGTCATAACAATCTCGGCGAAGGCAGGCAACGAAGGGCGTTTGTTTGGCTCGATAACTTCCACAGAAATTGTGAAAGCAATATTTGACCAGACCGGCGCAACGATCGATCGTAAGCAAGTGCAATTAGAAGCACCGTTGCGTCAACTTGGTGAGCATATAGTGGTTGTCGAACTGTTTGCAGAAGTGCTAACAAACATGTCGGTAAACATCGTCGCCAAATAAAATTGATTTCTAATTGCGCTCGATTTTTTCGTCATCGCTATTTTAAACACAGTTATCCACACGACTATCCACACGAAAATCACAGGGTTATACCGCTAGCAATCAACAGGCAAATGCAGGCATTGTGTAGTCATGTCAATTGCTGAGTTCTCTCGCGCCGATCGCGCTGGCGCACAGCAGCGACAGACAAATCGGATTCCTCCGCACAGCATTGAGGCAGAAGCATCGTTGCTTGGTGCAATGTTGTTGTCGCAAGAAGCGGTAGCAGTTGCATTTGAACGAGGCGTTAGATCAGAAGAGTTTTATAAACCAGCGCACCAACATATTTTTGATGCGATTCGATCTCTCAACACTGCGGGTGAGCCTGTTGATCCGATAACAGTTGGTGAAGAATTGCGGCGCAATAGTTTGCTGGATGGCATGGGCGGCATTGATGCGTTGCTGACTTTGCAAAATGCGACTCCGGCAATTACCAGCGCTGATCGTTATGCGAAAATTGTTCGCGAAACCGCGTCATTGCGCAGACTTTTGACGGTTGCATCAGAAATTGCCGAGATCGCATACAGCGGCCCGGAAGATGTAGCAAAGGCAATCGACGATTCTGAATCAAAAGTGTTTGACGTTTCAGAAAGCAATATTGGTGACGCAGCCCAACCACTGAAGAATCTGGTTGAAAACGCAATGGAGAAGTTAGAAGATCGTGCAAACAATAAAGAGGCAATAACCGGCACTGCAACTGGTTTGTCTGGTCTAGATAAAATCTTGCTCGGTCTACAACCAGGCACCTTGAATATTCTTGGTGCTCGCCCCGCAATGGGAAAATCGGCGCTGGCACTCGGAATTGCTGTTCATGTTGCGCGCAACTCGGGTAAAGCTGTTCTGTTCTTTTCTCTTGAAATGGGAAGCGCAGAATTGGTTCAAAGAATTCTGGCCAGTGAAGCCGGCGTCGACTCGGCTGTTTTGCGTAGTGGTCGACCAACGCCAAATGACTGGACAAAGATTGGACACGCGGTAGGTCGTCTTGATGTGCCATTGATTATTGACGACAGCCCAGGCACATCGGTAGGCGCAATTCGTGCCAAGGCGCGAAGAACACTCAGCCGTCAAGGCGATCTATCGCTAATCGTGATCGACTATTTACAACTTATGGGTGGTGACGGCAAGCCAGAAAATCGACAACTTGAAGTCAGCGAGATCAGTCGTAAGTTAAAACTCTTGGCACGCGAGTTTAAGATTCCAATTCTGGCACTCAGTCAGTTGAGTCGAGGTTTAGAGGCGCGAACAGATAAAAGGCCGACGCTTTCAGACTTGCGAGAGTCTGGTGCCCTCGAACAAGATGCCGACGTGGTGATGTTCTTGTACCGTGACGAGGTTTATAACCCTGATAATAAAGATGAACTCGGCGCTGCCGAGTTAAGTATTTCAAAGCATCGTGCTGGCCCACTCGGCAAAGTACGCCTCGCTTGGTTGGCTGCTTACACACGGTTCGAAAACTTTGCAACGGATTCAAATTCAAACTTGTAACTAGTCAGAATAAAAAGGTTTTTAACAATGTTTCTCGGAGAAGATATTCTTGCATGGCTGGTTATTGCACTTGGTGGTGCGATGTTCGCCGGAAACCTTGCCGCATTAATTCGCCCCCCGAAACAGCGACGCGACGCGAACGACTTAACCAAAGCCCCCGTTGTGCGCAGTTTGGTGATGGCCACGATCGGTGGCATTGCCGCTTTGTGGGCGCTCGCTAGTTTGTTTTAAACAAAATTTTCTACCAGTCGTCGGTTCGACGTGATTCTTTTTTCTTGCTGGTGTGGCGTTTGCCTTCAAGTCGTCTTTCAATAGACCCCCGGGTTGGTTTTGACTTTCTTCGTTTCGGGGTTGCTGGCTTTGCAGCATTGTCAATCATCTCTGCCATCTGACTTAGACAAAATTGACGGTTACGCCACTGACTTCGACTTGTCTGACTCGTCACGCGAACCGTTTTGGACAATTTTGTTTTAATACGTCTTAACAAGATTTCTGAACCAGTTATCGCGTCAGTTTCGACCATTAAAGTTGCCTTTGACGACGTCTTATTAATGTGCTGGCCACCTGCACCGCCCGATCGGGCAAAACTCCAGCGCAACGCGCTACTTGGCACGACCAAGCCTTTTGTGGTTCGTAGATCTTCGTCGGGCTTCACTTTGGTAATTCTTGCTTATGTTTCGAGCGGGTGACGGGAATCGGACCCGCGTATTCAGCTTGGGAAGCAAGATACTAACCCCCTAAAAACCCTGATTTTATTGGGGTTTTCCGTTTCGACTCCCAACCTCACTCCCACGATTGGTGGAGAGTGCCGTGGAAGACCCTTCCCGTCATCGTG
>SXGQ01097382.1_pt1 | contig 19190 bp, 21 predicted proteins | sample 3178371 | NCBI WGS metagenome assembly SXGQ01 (sample SAMN11356859, study PRJNA531348) | freshwater metagenome | isolation source: freshwater sample F1-20 | place: China: Fuxian Lake, Yuxi | collected 2017-12-25 | reverse complement strand
GCATCCACCACTGCATGCGATCCATCGGCATGGCCGAGCGCGCGGTCGAGCTCATGTGCGAGCGCGTCGAGGGGCGTGTCGCGTTTGGTCGACCGCTGGCCGAGCAGGGAGTCATCCGCGAGTGGATTGCGCGCTCGCGCATCGAGATCGAGCAGCTGCGGCTTCTCACGCTCAAGGCGGCATGGCTCATGGACACGGTCGGCGTGCGCGGGGCACACACCGAAATCCAGGCGATCAAGGTGGCCGCCCCCATCACGGTGCAGACCATCCTCGACCGCGCCATCCAGGCCTTCGGCGGGATGGGTGTATCCCAGGACACCCCCCTTGCGGCGATGCTCGCCGGCATCCGCACGCTCCGACTGGCCGATGGCCCTGATGAGGTGCACTTGGCCGCGCTCGGCAAGCACGAGGTGAAGAAGCAGCGCGAGCGCCGCGAAGCCTCACATCAGGCCGGATAGACGTCTAAGTCAGTCGCCTTGGCGCTCAGCCACACGCGGGCACCCTCGTGCAGCCCCAGGTCGGACACCGCACCCGGCGTGATCACGGCCGTGACGCTCGGTGGGCCATCGATCTCGATATGCACGAGATCTCCGCGCGCCTCCAATCCGGTGACCATCCCCTCCCAGATATTGCGGGCGCTGCCTTCGGGATGCTGACGGTGCACCGAGATGGCCTCGGGTCGCAGTGCGACGATGACGGCACCGGAGATCGACCGGTCCGCGATCGCGATGTGGCCTCCCTGCTCGAGTGCGACCGTGCCGGAAGCCGCGTCACCGCGCAGCATGTTGATGCCGACCAGTTGTGCCACGTACGCGGAGGCGGGGCGGCGGGCGATGTCACCCGGCGTTCCGGACTGCATGACGCGACCCTCCTCGAGCACGATGACACGGTCGGCCAGCACCATCGCATCCACGGGATCGTGGGTGACAAGCACGACCGCACCGCGGAAGTCGGCCAGGTGGCGGCGCAGGAGGGATCTCACGGACGACCGTGTCCCCGCGTCCAGGGCCGCAAGGGGCTCGTCGAGCAGGAGCAGATCAGGGTCCGTGACAAGGGCCCTTGCGAGCGCCGCACGCTGGGCTTGTCCGCCGGACAGTTGCCCGGGCTTGCGATCACCTAGTTCGGCGATCTCGAGGCGCTCAAGCCATGCCCGCGCGGAGGCCAATGACTCGCGCTTGGAGGCTCCGCGGGATCGCGGACCGAAGGCGACGTTGTCGAGCACGCTCATGTGCGGGAAGAGCAGGTAGTCCTGGAAGACGTAGCCGATAGAGCGAGCCTCGGGGGGCAGGTCGATTCCCCGCACTGTGTCGTCGACGACCACCCCGGCGATCTCCACCGACCCGCGGCTCGGTGATTCCAGGCCGGCGAGGCAGCGCAGTGTCGTGGACTTGCCGGACCCGTTGGGTCCGAGTAGCCCCACCGTCTCCCCATCGACCGCGTCAAGCGCAAGGTCGAGGGTGAAGTGCTCCCGTTCGAGTTCGATCCGCGCGCGGAGGCTCATGGGTTGCCTCCGCGCAGATAGCGGTCGCGCAGGAGGAGGAGCACGGTGAGCGAAGCGACGAGAAGGACCAGGCTGAGGGCGATCGCCGCATCACGATCGGTGTCCAGCGCGGAGTAGACCGCAAGGGGGAGGGTCTGCGTCACGCCCGGGAGGTTGCCGGCGAAGGTGATCGTCGCGCCGAACTCGCCGAGTGCGCGTGCCCAGGCAAGGATCGTGCCCGCGAGCAGTGCCGGGCCGATGAGGGGGAGCGTGACGCGCCGCAGCACGGTCCCCCGCCGTGCGCCGAGGGTGGCGGCGGCTTCCTCGAAGCGAGGGTCCGCGCTGCGCAGTGCACCCTCGACCGTGATGACGAGGAAGGGCATGGCCACGAAGGCCTCGGCGATGATCACACCAGCGGTGCTGAAGGGCAGTTGTACGCCGAACCAGTCGTAGAGGTACTGGCCGATGAGTCCGCGACGCCCGAAGGCGAAGAGCAGCGCGACGCCACCGACGACCGGGGGCAGGACGAGGGGCAGGGTGACGAGGGCCCGGATGAAGGTGCGCCCGGGGACCCGCGCGCGAGCGAGCACCCAGGCGAGGGGCACGCCGATGAGGACGGCGAGCGCCGTGGCGCTCAGGGAAGTGATGAGCGATAGGCGCAGCGCCTCGGCCGCGACGGGCGACGTGAGGAGCTCCGGCAGTCGAGTCCACGGCGTGGAGAGGAGCAAGCCGAGGAGCGGGATGGCGAGGAAGGCGACGCCCACCGCGGCGAGCACGCCGACCGGTAGGGGTGTCCTCGTCGTGGTACTCACGGCGCGGGCGCGAATCCGGCTGCGGCGAGCGCCACCTGCGCTTCGGGTCCATTGAGGAAGGCGATGAAGGCGGCGGCTGCTTCGGCATTGTCCGAAGCCGCCACGATCGCAACCTGGTTGAGGGTGGTGACATTGGAGTCAGAGGGAATGGTCACTCCCTCGACCAGGTCCCCGGCTGCTGCGACGTCCGTGACGTAGACGATCCCCGCGTCGACCTCGTCGGTCTCGACCTTCGTGAGCACGGAGCGCACATCGGGTTCGAAGGTGACCGGAGTCACGGCGAGGGCGTTTTGCTCGAAGAGCCTCACGGTCGCCGCGCCGCAGGGGACCTGCTCCTGACACACCGCCACGCTCACCCGGCTCAGGTCTCCCAGTCCCGTGACCGCCGCGGGGTTGCCCGCGGGTGTGGCGATCACGAGCGAATTCGTGGCGAAGTCGGCGACCCCCGTGACGAGCTGCTCAGCGACGAGGGGTTCCATCGAGGCCTTGCCGGCTGAGGCGAAGACGTCAATGGGCGCTCCGCCACGGACCTGCTCCGCGATGGCGCTACTGGCGGCGAAGGAAAACGTCACGGGGATGCCGGTCACCTGAGTGAACTCCGTGCCAATGACCTCGAAAACGTCGGTGAGCGAAGCAGCAGCGGCGACCGTGATGGTCGGAGGAGGGCTGTACTTGCTGCTGGATGTGGCGGTGGAGCACGCCGTGCTCACCAGGGAGAGTGCGGCGACTACCGCCGCGAGAGTCACCTTGCGGCCCATCACGATCCAGGAACCTCAACTCCGACATTGGTTGCCTTCACCGTCGCGATCGCGAGCGAGCCCGGTTCGAGCCCGAGTTCCTCTACCGCCTCGGTGCTGAGCAAGGAGACGAGTCGATGCGGGCCTGCCTGGATCTCGACCTGGGCCATGACGGTGTCCTTGACGACCCGGGTGACGATGCCGACAAAGCGATTGCGTGCCGACCGGCCCACGATGGGTGCCGTCTCGGCGTTGACGTGGGCTGGCGCCGTCTCGCGTAGCAGCCGGGCGACCTCGGCCCCCTCGACGACCTGGCGCCCAGAGGCATCGCTGGACGCCTGTGCCCGACCTGCCTCAATCCACCGCCGCAGGGTGTCGTCGCTCACGCCGAGGTACGCCGCCGCTTCTGAAATCCGCAATCGCGTCACAAGTAGGCAATCTATACCCAATATGAGAAGTGAAAAATACTTTTCGACCGCAAATACGGAACAGATCCTCCTCGGGAGGGGGTGGTGCGAGTCGGTGGTTGCCCCGGTGGCTTCGGGGCCCTAGCCTCAGGGGCTCACGCGACCCGTCGACCTTTCGAAGGGTCGCCTGACAAGGGGAGGGGTCATGGCCACGGCCAAGAAGGCTGCCCCGGCCAAGAAGGCTGCCCCGGCCAAGAAGGCTGCCCCGGCCAAGAAGCCTGCCCCGGCCAAGAAGCCTGCCCCGGCCAAGAAGGCCGCTCCGGCCAAGAAGGCTGCTCCCGTCAACAAGGCTGCCCTGGCCAAGAAGGCCGCTCCCGTCAAGAAGGCTGCTCCCGTCAAGAAGGCTGCTCCGGCCAAGAAGGCTGCCCCGGTCAAGAAGGCCGCCCCGGCCAAGAGGGCTGCCCCGGTCAAGAAACGACTTGCCGTTCGCGAGGACGAGTCGCCGTGGACTCCCGCGGAGATCGCGGAGGTGCGCAAGGCGCTCGATGCCGATGTCGTGAGGCTGCTCGAGGAGATTGCGATCGCCGAGCAGGACATCGCCGAGCTCGTCGCCGACTCCGGTGACGGTGCGGGGGACGATCAAGCCGATGCGGGCAGCAAGACCTTCGAGCGCGAGCACGAGATGTCGTTGGCCAACAACGCCCGTGGCATGCTCCAGCAGACCGAGCATGCCCTGGCGCGCATCGACAACGGCTCCTACGGCATGTGCGAGATGTGTGAGAAGCCCGTCGGCAAACTCCGACTGCAGGCATTCCCTCGCGCCACCATGTGCATGTCGTGCAAGGAGATCGAGGAGCGCAGGTCCTACTAAGAGTCGCGCTTGCCGCGTGCGTGACGCGTCGGCGTGCCCTGGCCCCAGCATGCGCCCGAGCCTCCGCGTAGCCTGGTCAAATGACGGACGCGCCTCCCACTCCTGCGCAGACCCGAGCGCGCCCGCGACTGATCTGGGTCACGCTCGCGGTCGCCGTCCTCGTGATTGCGCTCGACCAGGCGACCAAGGCCTGGGCCCTTGCGGTCCTGCAGCCCCGGATCGCCTCGGGAGAGGGGCCCATCGAGGTCGTCGGCCAGTGGTTCCGGCTCACCTTCGTCGAGAACACCGGTGCGGGCTTCGGCATCGGGGCCGGCTTCACGTGGCTTTTTGCCATCATCGCCGTCGTCGTGGCCGTCGTCATCATTCGCACCGCGACCCGCCTCGGCAGCCTGCCCTGGGCCATGGCGCTTGGCGGCCTGCTGGGCGGTGCCGTCGGCAACCTCATCGATCGACTGATCCGCCCCCCGGGGTTCGGCGAGGAGTACGCCGGCCCCGGCCAGGGATATGTTGTCGACTTCTTCCAGCTTCCCTACTGGCCCGTCTTCAATGTCGCCGACGTGGCGATCGTCGGCTCGGCCATCCTCATGGTCGTCCTCACCATCCGCGGCGTCGACATGTCGGGCAAGCCACGAGTCAGTGCCGATGCCTGACGTGCGCCGCCTCCCAGTGCCCGAAGGGCTCGCGGGGGAGCGGGCCGACGTGGGCATTGCACGACTGCTGGGACTCTCGCGCTCGGCCGCCGCGGACCTGTGCGCTTCGGGCGCGGTGTCACTCGATGAGCGTCCCGTGGCCAAGTCAGATCGCCTGGTCGCCGACGCCTGGCTGGAAGTGGCCCTGCCGGATCCCGCGGTCGAGCGTGCACCCGAACTGGTCGAGGGCATGCGCGTTGTCTACGACGACGACGACATCGTCATCATCGACAAGCCTGTCGGCGTCGCAGCCCACCCCAGCCCTGGCTGGGACGGGCCCACGGTGGTCGGCGGCCTCGCCGCTGCGGGCTACCGAGTATCGACGTCGGGCGCGGCGGAGCGGCAGGGCGTGGTGCATCGCCTCGACGTGGGCACGACGGGGCTCATGACGGTGGCCAAGAGTGAGCCGGCGTACGCCGACCTCAAGCGACAGTTCAAGGACCGGTCCGTGACGAAGGTCTATCGCGCCATCGCTCAGGGGCATCTCGATCCGCTCACCGGGACCATCGACGCTCCGATCGCGCGTCATCCGAGTGCCGACTACAAGATGGCGGTCGTGAGCGGCGGACGTCCGAGCGTCACGCACTACGACACGCTCGAGGCCTTTCCGCACGCAAGCCTTCTCGAGGTCGACCTCGAGACCGGCCGCACGCACCAGATCCGCGTGCATATGGCAGCAATGCGACATCCGCTCGTGGGCGACACGACGTACGGCGCCGATCCGACCCTGGCAGAGCGCGTGGGGCTTGCCCGTCCGGCGCTGCACGCCGCTCGTCTCGAGATCACTCACCCGGCCACAGGCGAACTCATCGCGGTGGAGTCGCCTGACCCTCCGGACTTCACGGCGGCGCTTGACCGACTCGCGGCGGGTGTGTGACCGCAGGCTTCTGGGACGGCTGGGGCGCCTGGGGTGTGGACGGGAGTCGGCGCGGCGATCGGCGGCCGGCGTCGGACCCTCGGCATAGGGTAAGTGGGTGACTTCCGGAGGCAGCGACTTCGTCCACCTCCACGTGCACACCGAGTACTCCATGCTCGATGGCGCCAGTCGCCTGCCCGATCTCATGTCCGCGGCTGCGGAGCAGGGCATGCCGGCCATTGCGATGACCGACCACGGCACCCTCTACGGTGCCTACGACTTCTACAAGACCGCCAAGTCAGCCGGTATCAAGCCGATCATCGGGCTCGAGGGCTACTACGCGCCACAGGGTCGCTTCGAGCGGCGCCCCTTTGACTTCGGGGGCGGATTCGACGAAGGCGCGAGCGAGGATGGCTCCGGCGGTCGCGGCACGCAGAGCTACACCCACATGACCCTGTGGGCGCAGGACACGGGTGGCATGCACAACCTCTTCCGCCTCGCGTCGCTCGCCAGCCTCGAGGGCTATTACTTCAAGCCGCGCTTCGATCGCGAGCTGCTCGACACCTACGGCACGGGTCTGATCGGCACGACCGGCTGCCCGTCGGGAGAGGTCAACCGCTGGCTCCAGGCGGGCAACTACGACCGGGCCCTGGCCGCTGCGGCCGACATGCGCGACATCCTCGGTCCCGGCAACTACTTCGTCGAGGTGATGGATCACGGCCTCGCCATCGAGCGGCGCTTCCGCGAGGACCTGCTCAAGATCGCGCGTGCGCTCGACCTCCCGCTCGTCGCGACCAATGATCTGCACTACGTCCGTGCCGGTGATGCGGACACCCATGATGTGCTCTTGTGCATCGGCACGCGTACGACGATGGACGACCCCAAGCGCTTCCGATTCGATGCGCGTGACTTCTACCTCAAGACCGCCGCCGAGATGCGCGATGTCTGGCGCGAGCTGCCCGAGGCCTGCGACAACACCCTGCTCATTGCGGAGCGCTGCGAGGTGACCTTCAACGAGGGCGCCAACCTCATGCCGCAGTTCCCCGTGCCCGCGGGGGAGAGCGAGGATTCGTGGCTCATCGCCGAGGTCGAGCGCGGCCTCGCCCGCCGCTATCCCGGCGGTGTGCCCGACAACGTCCGGCAGCAGGCCACCTACGAGCTCGGGGTCATCTGCCAGATGGGCTTCCCCGGCTACTTCCTCGTCGTGGCCGACCTCGTGCGCCATGCCAGGGACAACGGCATCCGGGTGGGCCCGGGCCGCGGGTCTGCCGCGGGCGCGATGGTCGCTTATGCCCTCGGCATCACCGACCTCGATCCGATCAAGCACGGCCTGCTCGTCGAGCGCTTCCTCCATCCCGAGCGCATCTCCATGCCCGATATCGACATCGACTTCGACGAGCGTCGCCGGGCCGACATGATCCGATACGCGACGGAGAAGTACGGCGAGGAGCGCGTCGCGCAGATCGTGACCTTCGGCTCGATCAAGGCCAAGGCCGCGGTCAAGGATGCCGCGCGGGTCCTCGGCTACCCCTATGCCTTCGGCGACCGGATCACCAAGGCCATTCCGCCGTCAGTGATGGGCAAGGACATCTCGCTGGCGGGCGTCTTCGACAAGGAGCACTCTCGCTTCGGCGAAGCCGCCGAGTTCCGCGCGCTCTACGACGCGGATCCCGATGTCGCCAAGGTCGTCGACACCGCGCGAGGACTCGAGGGTTTGAAGCGCCAGCCCGGCGTGCATGCGGCCGGCGTGATCCTGTGCCGGGAGCCGCTCCTCGACGTCATCCCCGTCTGGCGGCGCGAGCAGGATGGCGCCGTTATCACGCAGTTCGACATGGGTGCGTGCGAAGCCCTCGGACTTCTCAAGATGGACTTCCTCGGGCTACGCAATCTCACCGTTCTCGATGATTGCCTCGCCAACATCCAGGCCAATCGCGGCGAGACCGTCGTCCTCGAGGACCTCGCGCTGGCCGACGGCCCGACCTTCGACCTCCTCTCGCGTGGCGAGACCCTCGGGGTCTTCCAGTTGGACGGCGGACCGATGCGCGCGCTTCTGCGCTCGATGCAGCCAGACTCCTTCGAGGACATCTCGGCTGTCCTCGCCCTCTATCGACCCGGACCGATGGGCGCCAATGCCCACAACGACTACGCCGACCGCAAGAACGGCCGCAAGCCCGTGGTGCCCATCCATCCGGAGCTCGCCGAGCCCCTTGCCGAGATCCTCGGTGACACCTACGGCCTGATCGTCTATCAGGAGCAGGTCATGGCTATCGCGCAGAAGCTCGCGGGATATTCCCTCGGCACCGCCGACCTCCTGCGTCGCGCCATGGGCACGAAGAAGAAGGAGATCCTCGACAAGGAATACATCCCCTTCCGCGCGGGCATGCAGGCCAATGGCTTCTCCGATAGGGCGATCCAAACCCTGTGGGACATCCTCGTCCCCTTCTCCGACTATGCCTTCAACAAGGCACACACCGCGGGCTACGGCCTGGTGTCCTTCTGGACGGCGTATCTCAAGGCCAACTTCCCACAGGAATACATGGCCGCACTCCTCACCTCGGTCAAGGACGACAAGGACAAGAGCGCCGTCTACCTCAACGAGTGCCGGCGCATGGGCATCAAGGTGCTGCCGCCGGATGTCAACGACTCCGACTTCGATTTCACTCCGCGCGGAAGCGATATCCGCTTCGGACTGTCGGCGGTGCGCAATGTCGGCGCGAACGTCGTCGACTCGCTCATCGCCACCCGCAAGGCGCACGGGCGCTTCGCGAGTTTCTACGACTTCATCGACAAGGTCGAGGTATCCGTCTGCAATAAGCGCGTGGTGGAGAGCCTGATCAAGGCCGGTGCCTTCGATTCGCTCGGCGACTCCCGTCGCGGACTCATCGCCGTGCATGAGCAGGTCATTGATGCTGCCGTCGATCTGAAGCGCGCCGAGGCCGTGGGCCAATTCGACCTCTTCGGCAGCATGAGTGAGGCCGAGGGCGCCGGAGGCTTGCGCATCGCCCCCGAGATTCCGCTCGGAGAGTGGGACAAGGCCGTCCTCCTCGCGCACGAGCGCGACATGCTCGGGCTCTACGTCTCCGACCATCCGCTCTACGGCGTGGAGCAATTCCTGGCTCAGGCCACCGACTGCTCGGTCGTTCACGTGCACTCGGGTGACCGTGCCGAGGGCACCGTCGTCACCGTCGGCGGGCTCGTGACCGGTGTGCAGCGCAAGACCACCAAGCAGGGGTCCCTGTGGGCCATCGTCACGCTCGAGGACCTCGATGGTGCGGTCGAGGTCATGGTCTTCCCGCAGACCTACGCCGGTGCAGGCACTCTCCTCGTCGAGGATGCGGTCGTCCTCGTCCGGGGGCGCATCGACCGACCGGACGAGGATGCTGCTCGACTCGTGGCGATGGAGATCACGCAGCCCGACGTCAGCGAGGCACCGGCCGGCCCCGTGCGGCTCAGCATGCCCGCCGCACGCTGCGTGCCCCCCGTCGTCGATCGACTCAAGGAGATCCTCGCCGCACACCCCGGCACCACGGAGGTGCACCTGCACCTGGTCTCGTCCGGCCGCACCACGGTGCTGCGCCTGGATGATCGTCTCCGCGTGACGCCGAGCCCTGCCCTCTACGGCGACATCAAGGCCCTGCTCGGGCCGTCCTGCCTCACCTGATCGCTGATGCGCCGCCTCGCTGCGATCGTCATTGCCCTCGTCGGGGTCCTCGGTCTCGGGGCTCTACTCGGATTCGTCTGGGAGGCCCTGGCTCCGCGCGTCGTGCTCGTCGTCGCCTCCGATGGCAATCCCTATCCCGAGGGCTATCAGCCCGAGGGCTACATGACCGATGACGGCATTGCCGCGCTGCTGTGCCTCGCCGCGGGGCTCGTCGTGGGTCTCGCTGCCGTGTGGGTCGTGCGCCGTGTGGCTCCTCGCGACCGTGCGCTGCTCATCGCGCTCGCCGGGGTGCTGGTCCTCGGCGCGGTGGGTGCAGGGGCGCTGTGGTGGACCGGCGAGAGGCTGGGCGCAGTCGACTTTGACGCCACCCTCGCCGCGAGCCCCGAGGGCACGACGCTCACGGCCCCGCTCACCCTGCGTATGCCCGGAGTGCTGGTCCTGTGGCCGCTCGCCAGTGTCGTCGTGGTCTTCCTTGCCGCGCTCGGGGACTGGTGGCGCGAGCGCAGTGACCGGTCCGCCTACTCCTGACCGCCGGGATAGCCCGACAGGGGCGAGGAGGCCGCGGTCGACAGCGCACCGACTGTCGCTCCCGTGATTGCGATGATGTCGCCCGGCGCCACGCCGATGTCGAGGCCGCGCCGGCCACCGGAGACGTAGACGACGTCGAGATCGAGGGCGCTTGCGTCGAGGACAGTCGGCAGAGTGGTCCGTTGGCCGAAGGGTGAGATCCCGCCCACGACGTAACCCGTGAGTCGCTCGGCCGCGGCAGCCTCGAGCATGCGGGCCCGCTTCGCCTGACGCAACGAAGCGAGCGACTTGAGGTCGAGCATCCCGGTGACAGGCACGATAGCGACGACGGGGGAGCCGTCGACGTCGGCGAGGAGTGTCTTGAAGACCGATGCGGTGTCGACTCCAAGAGCCTGCGCCGCCTCGAGTCCGTAGTCCTGGCGCCCCGCATCGTGGTCGTAGACGTGCACGGTGTGTGTGATCCCCGCGCGCTGCAGGGCCACGAGGGCCGGGGTGCCGGCCGCCTGGCGGCGTGCCATCAGCAGACGCCGAAGGGCTCACGGGCGAGGTCGACCGCCGGGAGGGAGGGCACGTGCTGGATCAGCGCGGTCTCGCGGCGCAGGAAGGTGAGCTCGTCGCGCAGTCGAGCGGAGTCATCAGTCGCCTCGAGGAAGCCCTGACGGGTGGCCAGGTCCGCGACAACCGCGGCACCGACCAGGTAGGACAGCACGCGTGCGTCGTCGGGGAGTTCGGTGTCGTCCGGCTCGTCGGTGAGCAAGCCGCGGTACTCCTGGAACCGCGCAGCCACGGAGCGGGCGAGGGGGATGCTCGCGTCGCCCGGTTCTTCTTCCAGCCATTCGACCCGTGCTTGCGCGTAGGGCAGTCCGTCCACGAGATCGAGGACGCGGAAGCGGTGCGTGCCCACGGCGACGATGTCGGAGCGGCCGTCCGGCAGGGTGGTGACTTCCCGCAGGGAGGCGAAGGTGCCCACGGCATGGAGGGCGCGCACGCCATCCGTGCCGACCTCGTGTCCCTCGCGGATCGCGATGACGCCGAACCCCCGCTCCCCTTCGGGGACTTCCTGCAGGTCGACCAGGAGCTGGCGATATCGCGGCTCGAAGATATGCAGGGGCAGGACAAGGCCCGGGACCAGGACGCTGGACAGCGGGAAGATCGGAATGACTCGTGCCGGCGTCACAGGTGGAGGCTAGACCTACAATCGTCCCTATGATCCAGCGGATCGACCTGCGCGGTTCGGATGCCGACCCGCGCACGGTCCTGCCCCGAGCGGCCATCGACGTCGAGGAAGCGACCGCGACGGTCCTGCCGATCGTGCGCGATGTCCAGGCCCGAGGCTCCGAGGCGGTGCTCGACTGGACGGAGCGCTTCGACGGCGTCCGCCCCGCTCATCTGCGCGTGCCCGACGACGCCATCGCCGCCGCGGTTGCCGGCTTGGATCCCTCCGTCCGCGCCGCGCTGGAGGAGTCGATCCGCAGGGCACGCATCGTGCACTCCGATCAGGTGCGGGCCGAGACGACGACGACCGTCGTCGCAGGGGGCACGGTGACCGAGCGCTGGGTGCCCGTCGCGCGAGTGGGGCTCTATGTCCCGGGCGGTCGAGCCGTCTATCCCAGCAGCGTCGTCATGAATGTCGTCCCGGCCCAGATTGCCGGCGTCGAGTCGCTGTGCGTCGTCTCCCCGGCTCAGGCTGACCACGGCGGCCTTCCCCATCCCACGATCCTTGCTGCGTGCGGACTTCTCGGAGTCAGCGAGGTCTACGCCGCGGGAGGCGCGCAGGCGATCGCGATGCTCGCCTACGGCGTCGCCCTGCCCGGCGGCGGTCGCTGCGAGCCCGTGGACATGGTCACCGGGCCCGGCAACGTCTGGGTGACGGCGGCAAAGCGCGTCTTGAAGGGGCAGATCGGCATCGACTCCGAGGCGGGCCCCACCGAGGTCGCGGTGCTCGCGGACGACACGGCCGACCCCGTGCATGTCGCGGCCGATCTCATCAGTCAGGCCGAGCACGACACCCTGGCTGCTGCCGTCCTCGTCACGACATCGCCTGCTCTCGCCGATGAGGTGGACCGGCAGGTCGAGGAGCAACTGGCCCGGACCAAGCACGTGGAGCGCATCAGCGAGGCGCTCTCGGGGCCGCAGAGCGGCATCGTGCTCGTGGACGACATCGATCAGGGCCTGCGCGTCGTCGATGCCTACGCCGCAGAGCATCTGGAGATCCACACCCGCGACGCCCGGGCCGTCGCCGAGCGCGTGCGCAATGCGGGTGCGATCTTCGTGGGCACGCACGCGCCGGTCTCGCTCGGCGACTACTGCGCCGGCTCCAATCACGTCCTCCCCACGGGAGGGTCCGCGGCGTACTCCTCGGGCCTTTCCGTGCAGACCTTCCTGCGCGGCCTGCACATCATCGACTACGACCGCGCAGCGCTCGAGGGAGTCGCCGACCACGTCGTCGCCCTCGCGCTCGCGGAGGACCTCCCCGGTCACGCCGCGGCCATCACCGTCCGGCTGCCAGGCTGACGGGACGCACATGACCTGGTTGCCTCCCGTGCGCGAGGACCTGCGCGGGGCAAGCCCCTATGGCGCGCCCCAACTCGACGTGCCGGTCCGGCTCAACACCAATGAGAATCCCTTCCCGCCATCGCCGGAGCTCGCTGACCGCATGGGGCGCGCGGTGGCCGAGGCGGCCACGTCCGTCAATCGCTATCCCGACCGCGAGGCTTGGGCATTGCGCGAGGACCTTGCCGACTATCTCCGTCGCGAGTCCGGTGTGGTCCTCTCTCCCGAGATGGTGTGGGTCGCCAATGGCTCCAACGAGGTCATGCAGCACGTCTTCTCGGCATTCGGGGGCCCGGGGCGCCTGGCGATGGGCTTCTCGCCGACCTACTCGATGTACGAGCAGTACGCGCGCGACACGCACACCCGCTATCGCACGGTCGGCAGGCGCCCGGACTTCGGCCTCGATGCCGCGATGGTCGTCGCTGCGATGATCGGCGGGTCGCCGGACATCGTCGTGCTCACCTCGCCCAACAACCCCACCGGGACCGCGCTGTCCCTCGATGTCGTCTCCGCCGCCTGCGCCATGTCGGTGGGAGTCGTCGTCGTCGACGAGGCCTACGCCGAGTTCCGACGCCCGGGCACCCCCACGGCGCTCAGCCTGCTCGAATCACACCCCAACATCATCGTCACGCGCACGATGAGCAAGGCATTCGCCCTGGCCGGGGCGCGCGTCGGCTACGCGATGGCAAGCCCGGAGGTGATCGATGCCCTGAGGGTCGTGCGCCTGCCCTATCACCTATCGAGCGTCACCCAAGCTGTCGCGCGGACGGCGCTGGAGTCCAGTGACGAGCTGCTCGGTCAGGTCGCTCTCATTCGGCGGGAGCGCGACTCCCTGGTGGCGTGGCTGCGCGCACTCGGCGTCCGCGCCGTGGACTCCGATGCCAACTTCATCCTCCTGGGTGAGTTCACCGACCGCCATCGCGCCTGGCAAGGGCTGCTGGATCGTGGCGTGCTGGTGCGTGAAGTGGGTCCGGAGGGCTGGCTTCGCGTCACGGTGGGGACACCGGAGGACAACAGCGCCTTCCGCACGGCCCTCGCCGAGGTCGTCGCCCTGGACGGCATGATGGTCCCCGCTGCCGAAGACGACGGCGGCCTGGAGGGAGGCACCCCATGAGTCGCACCGGCCGCGTCGAGCGGACGACCAAGGAGAGCAGTGTGCTCGTCGAGATCGACCTCGACGGCTCGGGGCGCGCTGATGTGCAGACGGGTGTGCCCTTCTTCGACCACATGCTGAGCCAGCTCGGCAAGCACGGGGGATTCGACCTCACTGTCCGGACGACGGGTGACCTCGAGGTCGATGCGCACCACACGGTGGAGGACACCTCCCTCGCGCTGGGCGCTGCCTTCCGCGAGGCACTGGGCGATGCTGCCGGCACGCGCCGTTTCGGTGACTCCCTCGTCCCCCTCGACGAGTCCCTGTGCCAGTGCGCGGTGGACCTGTCAGGTCGGCCCTATCTCGTGCACGTCGAGCCCGAGATCGTCGAGCTCATCGGCTCTTACGACACCACCCTGACGCGCCACATCTTCGAGTCGTTCGTCGCCACCGCGCAGATCACACTGCATGTCCGCGTCCTCAACGGCCGCAACGCCCATCACGTCGTCGAGGCGCAGTTCAAGTCCTTCGCGCGCGCGCTGCGTGACGCCGTGGCCCTCGACCCCCGCGTCGTCGGCGTGCCCTCGACCAAGGGCACGCTGTCGAGTCACGAGTCCGCGGAGGCGTGATGGGCTGGACCGCCGTACTCCTGCTCGCCCTCGCCGCCTTCCTCGCGGGGGGCGTCTACTCCTTCGCTAAGCAGGGCAAGCGCAATACGGCAGTGATCCTGGGCATCCTGGCCGTGATGGCACTCATCGGCGGCGCCCTCTATGCCTGGGATGCCATCTGATGCCATCCGTCGTCGTCCTCGACTACGGCTCCGGCAACCTCCGCTCCGTGCAGCGCGCACTCGAGCGGGCGGGCGCTCGCGTGACGGTGACCGCGGATGCCGATGCGGTGCTGGCAGCCGATGGTCTCGTGGTGCCCGGGGTGGGCGCCTTCGCGGCGTGCATGGCGGGACTCGCCGGTGTCGATGGTCCGAAGCTCATCGGGCGGCGCCTGGCCGGGGGTCGGCCCGTGCTGGGCATCTGCGTGGGCATGCAGGTGCTCTTCGATGCGGGAGTCGAGCACGGAGTCGAGACGCCGGGGCTCGCCAAGTGGCCGGGGACCGTGGAGGGGCTGCAGGCAGAAGTGCTGCCGCACATGGGCTGGAACACCGTCGACCCTCCGGAGGAATCGCGGATGTTCGAGGGCGTGCGCGAGGAGTACTTCTACTTCGTCCACTCCTACGGCGTACTGCACTGGAGTCTGCCGCCATCAGACCTCAGGGCTGCCCCTGGCGTGACGTGGACGACGTACGGCGCTCCCTTCGTGTCGGCGGTCGAGAACGGTCCCCTCTGGGCCACGCAGTTCCATCCGGAGAAGTCCGGGGACGCCGGCGCACATATGCTCCGCAACTGGCTCGGGACCTTGGTCTAGGCATGGCCAAGGAGCGCGCGCGCAAGCGCGCTGAGCGCGAGGCCACCGTGGCTCGAGAGCGCGAGGATCGCGCGCGTCGACGCGCGCGCAAGGATCGCATCGAGCGAGTGCGCCAGTCGGTCACCGCCGCGATCCCCGATCGGCCCCGGGTCACCCCAGGGTTGCTCGCCCGACGTCGCCGGCGCCGCCTCACCGCCTTCGCGCTCGGCATCATCGCCATCCAGGTGCTCACCTGGCCCTTCCTGCCGTCGTGGACCGGTCGCCTCGTCGTCCTCGGACTGACGCTGCTCGCGGCGCCCGTGGTGTGGGTCCTCAGCTTCGGTCGCGTCTAGTTCGGTCGCGTCTTATTTGGTCGCGTCTAGTTCGGTCGCGTCTTGTTTGGTCGCGTCTTGTTTGGTCGCGTCTAAGGCGCCGACTAAGGTGAGCGAATGTCCCTAGGTACCCGCTTCGAGTTGCTCCCCGCCGTCGACATCGCCGACGGCACCGCCGTCCGCCTCGTCCAGGGTGAGCTGGGCACGGAGACGTCCTACGGCGATCCCGTCGCAGCGGCGCGGCAGTGGGCGGATCAGGGGGCCTACTGGCTTCATGTGGTCGACCTCGACCGGGCTTTCGGGCGCGGCACCAACGCCGATCAGGTCGCGGCTATCGTGCGCGATGTCCGGGATCGCTGCCATGTCGAGGTAGCCGGAGGCATCCGCGACGACGAGTCGCTGGCGGCCGCGCTTGCGACCGGCGCGCACCGGGTCGTGATCGGCACCGCCGCGATGGAGTCGCCCGATTGGGTCGCCCGCGTCATCGCCGAGCAGGGTGACCGCATCGCCGTGTCGCTCGACGTCCGCGGCACGACGCTCGCGGCTCGCGGCTGGACCCAGGAGGGCGGCGATGTCTTCGAGGCCATCGATCGACTCGACGCGGCGGGTTGCGCCCTTTACGTCGTGACGGATGTGGAGCGCGACGGCACGATGCACGGGCCGCACTTCCATCTCCTTCACCGCATCTGCAAGCACACCTCGACCCCGGTCATCGCCTCGGGCGGCATCGCCACGCTCGAGGATGTGCACAAGCTCGTCGAGATGGTCCCCCAGGGGATTGCCGGTGCTGTCGTGGGCCGGGCGCTCTACGACGGTGCCTTCACCTTCCCCGAGCTGGTGGCTGCCATCGAGCCCAGGATCGACCTGTGGACCTGGGGTCCGCCGCAGCCGTGAGCCTCGCCGTCCGCGTGATCCCCTGCCTCGATGTCGACGCGGGGCGCGTCGTCAAGGGCGTCAACTTCGAGGGGCTTCGTGACGCGGGGGATCCCGTGGAGCTGGCCCGTCGTTACGACGCCGAGGGTGCTGACGAACTCGTCTTCCTCGACATCACTGCGTCGTCGGACGCGCGCGAGACGACGTATGACATGGTCCGCCGGACTGCGGATCAGGTCTTCATCCCGCTCACCGTCGGAGGGGGTGTGCGCTCGGTTGCGGACTTCGATCGCCTGCTCCGGGCGGGGGCCGACAAGGTCAGCCTGAGTACCGCTGCCGTCCAGGGGCCCGAGATCATCGACGAGGCGGCACGCCAGTTCGGCTCGCAGTGCGTGGTCCTGTCCGTCGACACCCGTCGCGCGCCGGGCGCCGCCTCGGGCTTCGAGGTCACCACCCATGGGGGTCGCGAGGGCACCGGTCTCGACACGCTCGCCTGGGTGTGCGAGGCGGTCGACCGCGGGGTGGGGGAGATCCTCCTCAACTCCATGGACGCCGACGGCACCCGTGACGGCTTCGACCTCGAGCTCATCCGGGCGGTCCGCGAGCGAGTCAATGTCCCGATCATTGCGAGTGGAGGGGCGGGGGAGGCGGCCCATGCCGTGCCCGCGGTTCACGCGGGTGCCGATGCCGTGCTCGCCGCGAGCATCTTCCACTTCGGAGATGTCACGATCGCCGAGGTCAAGCGTGCGCTCGCGTCCGCGGGACTCCCGGTGCGCCCGGCGGCCTCGTCCACTCCCCGATAGCGGACAATGGTGTGATGAGCGAGGTGCGCTACGACGATCGCGGCCTGGTCCCGGTCGTCGTGCAGCAGTGGGACACCGGTGAGGTGCTCATGCTCGCGTGGATGGACGACGAGGCGCTGCGGCGCACTCGCGATACAGGCCTTGCGAAGTACTGGTCTCGCATTCGGCAGGAGTACTGGGTCAAGGGCGAGACATCGGGCAATGTCCAGGAGGTGCGCGAGGTCCGTGTTGACTGCGACGGCGACACGGTGCTCCTCCTCGTGGATCAGCATGGCGTCGCGTGCCACACCGGGTCACGGACCTGCTTCACGCCCCTGCCGGGCTTCGGCGCATGAGCGAGCGTCGCGCCTGGGGGTTCCCCTTGCCCGCACCGGGTGGCACGGCCCCCGACCTCGACCGCTTTCGTGAGCTGGCTCCCGGCCGTCGCGTGATCCCCGTCGTGCGCAGGCTGCTCGCCGATGGCGAGACTCCGGTGGGGCTCTATCGCAAACTTGCACAGGAGCGACCGGGGACCTTCCTTTTGGAGTCGGCCGAGCACGGCCGGGCCTACTCCCGGTTTTCCTTCATCGGTGTCCGCAGCAGCGCCCTCCTCACTGAGCGCGCGGGTGCCGTGGCCTGGTGGGGCACGCCACCGCACGATGTCCCCCACGAGGGCGACCCCCTGGCGGCACTCCGCGCCACGGTCGAGCTCCTGCACACCGATCGACCCGAGGGGCTGCCACCCCTCACCGGAGGGATGGTCGGCTACCTGTCCTACGACGCGGTGCGCCGCTGGGAGCGCGTCGCGGATGGCAATCCTGATGAGCTTCACGTGCCGGAGCTCGGTTTCCTGCTGGCCACGGATCTCGCCGTGCTGGACCACGCTGATGGCACCGTGCTGCTCATCGCCAATGCCGTCAACGTCGACAACACCGACCGCCGAATCGATGAGGCATGGCACGACGCCATCGGTCGACTCGACGCCATGGAGCATGACCTCGAACTTCCGGCTCCCTCCACGGTGGCCACGTATGACCCGGAAGCGACGACGGAGGTGGTCGACCGCACGACATCGGAGGATTTCCGGCGCAGTGTGCAGGAAGCGCAGGAGCTCATCCGGGCCGGTGACGCCTTCCAGGTGGTCGTCTCGCAGCGCTTCGATGCGCACTGCCCCGCAAGCGCCCTGGATGTCTATCGCGTCCTGCGAGTCACCAACCCGAGCCCCTACATGTATCTCCTGCGCATCCCGCGAGTCGATGGCGAGGGCGTGGACTTCGACATCGTGGGATCTTCACCCGAGGCGCTCGTGACCGTGCACGAAGGGCGGTGCCGCGTGCACCCCATCGCGGGCACTCGGCCGCGGGGAGCCACCGCTGAGGAGGATGCAACTCTCGTCGACGGCTTGCTCGCCGATGAGAAGGAGCGTGCCGAGCACCTGATGCTCGTCGACCTGGGGCGCAATGACCTCGGCCGTGTCTGCCTGCCCGGTTCTGTCGAGGTCGTGGAGTTCATGCAGGTCGAGCGCTACTCCCATGTGATGCACCTTGTCTCGACCGTGGTCGGTGCGCTCCAGCCGGGCACCACGGCGCTTGATGCGCTCGCGGCCACCTTCCCGGCGGGCACGCTCTCCGGTGCTCCCAAGCCTCGCGCGATGTCGATCATCGACGGCCTGGAGCCTGCTCGACGGGGACTCTATGGCGGCGTGGTCGGCTACGTCGACTTCGCCGGTGACCTCGACACCGCGATCGCCATCCGCACGGCGCTCATCCGGGGGGATGAGGCACATGTGCAGGCCGGCGCGGGGGTCGTCGCAGACTCGGATCCCGCCTCCGAGGACGCGGAGTGCAGGGCGAAGGCGGCGGCCGTCCTGCGTGCCGTCGCCATCGCGGGCAGCCTCCGCGGGATAGGCAAGCGATGACGTCGCCCGGTCGGCGCTTTGGGGGCGTCGTCGTCGTGCTTCTCCTTGCTTCCCTCGGCGTGCTGGCGTCCTACGGCGCGACGTGGGCCGTGGCCGTGGTCCCGGTCTTCGCTGGCGCTGAGGCGGGCGCGACAGCGGAACGCGAGGTGCGTCTCACGGGACGCGACCTGGCTCCTCTGGGAGCCGCCATGGCGTGGGTC
>SXGQ01647181.1_pt1 | contig 19195 bp, 13 predicted proteins | sample 3178371 | NCBI WGS metagenome assembly SXGQ01 (sample SAMN11356859, study PRJNA531348) | freshwater metagenome | isolation source: freshwater sample F1-20 | place: China: Fuxian Lake, Yuxi | collected 2017-12-25 | reverse complement strand
GGCCCGGCATCGTGATCGCTCTTCCTGCAATGGAAGGGGCTGCCATGACATTCACGATCAGCGTCTCGTGGCGCGGTCGTCGCTCGCATGCCAGACTGCGGCGGCCGTCGAGAGGACAGCGGAGAGAAGAGTCGGGGCGACTCCCGGCAGGGCAAGGATAACCGGGGCCCCCTCGCTCGGAAAGTTCCGCGACCTCCTGCAGGGCGACGTGGGCGTCGCGGCCGAGGTGCTCGAGGCTCTCGTGGGTAACGTCATCCTCGAACTGCGTCAGGTCGAGGGGCGGAAGAAGCCGCAGATGGTCGCCCGGTTCATGATCAACGCCGTCCCGGCCCTGGCGGCGCTCGATCGCGGGAGGCCGACGGATCGTGATATCGCTCCCGTCTCGGTGCGGGATTCAATCCACGCGAGCCCGACCGCCGGGCCGGCGCCGGCGGCCAGCCCCGCTGAGGCGATCGTTCCCCTCGTCCACGATCGCACGGCGGCCGCCCGAAAGCTCGGGGAAAATAGACGCAAGAGTTGATGCCGCAAGAATGACGTTTGCCCGGATCATATTGGGAAAAAGCCGCCAGGCGTTGCTTTTCTGATATGATTCGGGCATGGCCGATCTCGAGGGCTTTATCGATCAGCAGCTAGCCATGGGCCGCGGATGGTTCACGAAGCCCGCCGCATTGGCCGCTCTCCGTCAATCGCCCAAAGCGTTTCAGGCGGCCGCCACGCGGCTGTCCAAGAAAAGCAAGCTTGTGTCCCCTCGCCGGGGCTTCTACCTGATCCTTCGCCCCGAGGATCGAGTGCTGGGGGCGCCTGATCCGGCCCGCTGGATCGATCCGTTGATGAAGCATCTCGGGCTCGACTACCGGATTTCACTCCTCCGGGCAGCGGCTTTTCACGGGTCAGCGCATCAGGCCGCCATGGTCTTCCAGGTGGTCGCACCGCGGCAACTCCCTCCCATTGAGATCGGCCGGCAACGAGTCGAGTTCCTGTTCCATGCCCCGCAGGCTTTCGCTCGCTCGAATCACCTCGAGTGGCTCAACCGACTGAAGACGGAAGCGGGGTTCGCCAAGATCGCGGGCGTGGAACTGACCCTGCTCGACATCTGCCGCTATTTCCATCGCGCGGGCGGAATCAACGGCGCCGCCCAGGCGGCCCATGATCTCGGCAGGAAAGCGAACGGTCGCATCCTGGCCGAGGCGGCGGTCGCCTACGAAAACACCTCCGTTCGCAGACTCGGCTACCTGCTCGAGCGTTTCGGGCATGCCCGCCAAGCGAGAACCCTGCGCCCTTTCGCCGTCAAAGCCAAGTCATTCACGGCGATCGACCCATCGGTCAAGCACCTGCTGCCGCGGAAAGTCGTGGCGAACGAGCGAATCGCAGACTGGAAACTGATCGTGAACACGGACGTGGAGATCGACGAATGATCCCCTTGGCCTTCATCCAGCAGTGGACCGCCTCGGCACCCTGGGCCGATCTTCGGCAGGTTGAGCAGGACCTGATTATCTGTCGCGCGTTGTGCGACCTGTTCACGAGTCCGGCCCTGCGCGACCGGATCGCCTTTCGCGGCGGCACGGCCATCCACAAACTGCTCTTCCAGCGGCCGCTGCGATACTCAGAAGACATCGATCTGGTGCAAACGCGTGCGGAGCCCATCGGTGACATCATCGACGGGATCAGGAACGTCTTGTCGTGGCTGGGCAAATGCAGCCGAACGCAAACCCAGCATTCGATTCATCTCGTGTTCAAGTTCTCCTCCGAAACAGGAGGCGGGGAGCCACTCAAACTGAAGATCGAAGTCAATACGCGGGAGCATCAAAGCCGCCACGGCCTCCGCCCCTACCCGTTTACCGTTGAGAGCGATTGGCATCAGGCCCGCACCGAGATCATTTCATTCGAGCCGGATGAAATCTTCGGTACCAAACTGCGCGCCTTCCTCCAGCGAAACAAGAACCGCGACTTGTTCGATCTCAACGAGGGGCTGGTGTCACGCCTGCTCGCCCCCGAGCGATTGCTCGATTGCTTCCACCATTACCTCGCCCTCGAAGGGCACCTCATCAGCCGGGCAAACGCCGAGGAGCGGATGCTGCAGAAGCTCACGCGCAGCCTGACGGAAGACGTCGCACCTCTTCTGCCGCCTGGCGTTCGGTTCGACACTGCCGACGCCGTGAAGGCATTCGGGCGAGTGTGGGGCGAACTCGTCACGCGGCTGTCCGGCGAGTCGTGGAAGTCGTCACAATCCGTCATCGAAACGATCCGCCAGACGACCATTCCCGATCTTTTGGTTGGCGTGGAGCGGTGCGGCTCTGGCTGAGCCGTCAGCTGAACCACTATGGCAGGCCTGCGTCTTCTCGGCCTGAGCGTCAAGCACCAGCCGCACGCTGCCGCTTTGCACGATACGCCTGGATCTCGCGATCTCTTCAGCCGACACGGGAGGCGTTGCGGTTGCAGAGAGTTTCTGGCGCGTCGCCTGCATGTTGGCAACACGGGCTGCCGCGAGCCGTTCCCGCAGGATCGCCTCGATCGAGCCGGGCTCAAGCAAACCTTCGGCCGCAGCCTCCTTGGCGAGGGCGTCAGGAATCGTGACCTGGACGGTAGTCATGAGGCTATTCCAAAGCCTTCGTTACTGTACGCGTAAAACAGTCCCAATCGCCGACAGCCCCCCGGCAGCCAGCCCTTCAGACCATGGTCCAACTGCCACTATTTCCTACATGGTGACCGTTGGACAATGCCCAGCGAGGGAGGATTCCGCGGCCACGAGGTCACCGTTCCGCTGCGAAAGCCTCCTAAATACGAGGTCATGCTGCCGCAGATCGTCGAGATGACCGAGGCAGGATCGGGCGTCGATCTGATCTCTCGGGCGCTCGGCATCGGGGCGGAGGTCGTCCGCGACGCCCTCCACCTGCACCGCACGGGGAAGCGGCCGCAGGGCCGCGTCGACGGGCGCCAACGCCAATGATGGCAGCCCGACAAGCCCTTCGTACCAAAGTACAAGGAGATCGCGTGGGAGGTCGATCGCCGCCGAAAGGCAGGCGAGGGATTTGACCGGCTGGCCCGGGAGATGAAGGTCAGCCGTCCCACGGTCGTTCGGGCCTACGACTACGCCAACCGCGACGAGGCCGCCGCCGCAGCCCGCGAGGGCCGCAAGCCGACTCGCCCACCATACCGTTAGAGCGATGAGGCGAGGCAGGCCAAGCGAAAGCCACCCGCATGAAAACAGTGGGAGCCCGTAGTCACGCAAACCAGCGTTCGTGGTCACGGCCACGGGTGACCCGGTCGGCTTATTCTCCCCAATGAACAACGAAGGCCGTCTTGCACGCTGAGCAGCAATAGGTCTGGCTACCCATCGGGTCATCGACCGCCACCGTCAACAGGGCGCCGCATGCCGGGCACGAGACTTCCGCCTCTCCGGAGACGGCGCCGGGAAAGCACAGTTCGTAAAGCCAAGGGTCAAGCGGGTCGAACACAGCGATCCATTCCATTCCGTATCAAACGAGCCAGCCCCTGCTGAAGGAGGGTGCTTCCGTTATACTCCGCTCCCAATGGGTCGCATAACAAGAAGTGCGAGAAACTTTGGCGAACCGGCAGCATGAACACGGACGATCAGGACCAGAGCCTTGGGGATGCAGCCACATTCGCTGGTTCATCCAAGCGTCGCTCGGCAGACGCGAGCCTCGGCGATGAGCGAACACTCGGCGGTGGCGACGCCGCCGGCATCGACACGGTCTTCGACGACATCGAGGTCGTCGATCTCGCAGCCCGCTACAAGACCGAGGGCACGCTCGGCCGCGGCGGGATGGGCGAGGTGCTGCTCGCCCTCGACACCCGGCTGGATCGGAAGGTGGCGATCAAGCGGATCCTGGGCGAGGCGGCCCGTAGCAAGACGGCCGTGAGTCGGTTTTTGACCGAGGCCAAGGCCATCGCAGCCCTGAACCACCCCCACGTCGTGCAGATCTACGACTACGGCCGCGCTGCCGACGGGCCGTTCCTGATCATGGAATACGTGGACGGCAGCAGCCTCCTCGACCGGTGTCGAGACGGGGCATTACCGCTGGAGCAGGCCGTCGATCTCGCCTGCCAGCTCTGCGACGGTCTCGCCAAGGCCCACGACCTTGGGATCGTCCACCGCGACATCAAGCCCGCAAACGTTCTGCTCACCAAGGACGGTCTGCCAAAGCTGACGGATTTTGGGCTCGCCAAGGCCGAGGCGACGGATCACCAGATGACGATGACCGGGGCCGTGCTGGGCACACCCGACTTCATGCCACCGGAGCAACGGAAGGACGCGGCCCTCGTCGACCACCGCAGCGACCTCTGGAGCCTGGCGGCCTCGCTCTACCAAATGGTCACCGGCCGCAGTCCGAAGATCATCCGCTTTGACTTGCTTCCCCCCGGCCTGACGAGCGTGCTCGGCAAGGCGCTCGAAGAGTCGAAGGACGACCGTTACCAGTCGGCACGAGAGTTTCGCGACGCCCTCAAGACGAGTCTCGTTGCATCGGCCCCGGCGGCTGCGGAACTCGGCGAAGGGCAGTGCCCCGCATGCGGCGTGAAGAACGACTCCAGCCGGCGATTCTGCCGCGGGTGCGGTGAAGCGCTGGAAGCGCCGTGCCTATGTTGCTCGAAGCCCATGCCGATGTGGGAACACATTTGCGGCCAGTGCGGCACGAAGCAGGCGCCGCTCCTCGAGGACCGTCGCGGCGAGATGGCGGCCCGGCAGGCAGAGGCCGAAGGGCTGCTCAAGGACTACGACTTCGACCACGCCGAGCGGATCACCGCCTCACTTCGCGACGAGTCCGACCCCCGGCTCAAGCAGCTCGTCCCGTGGGCGACCGAATTCGTCGCAAAGATCGGCAAGGCTCGCGAGGCACAGTTCGCCCAGGCCGGCGTGCGACTTGCCGAGGCACTCAAGCACGAGGCCTCGTTCGACTATCCATCGGCGGTCCATGCTCTCGAGCAGATTCCGGAGATACTCCGCAGTCGGGCTCTAAGCGGTCATGCCGACACCGTTCAGACCGCGCTGGCCCGCGTCAGCAAGAAGAAGGCCGAGGTCAGCCGGCTTGAGCGATTCGTGAAGGAACGAATCACATCGCGTGAGCTCAGCGACCTGCTTCCACATGTTCGTCAACTTCTCTCGCTACGACCCGACAGGGTGGACGTCAGCAAGCTCTGCTCTCAGCTCAAGGAAAGGCAGCAGAAACTAGTCGCCCAACGCGACGAAGCGATCACGCTCGCTCGCGGTCATCTCGCTTCGAAGGATTACGAGTCCGCAATTGCGGCACTACGCACCGTTGATAGATCGGTCGTAACGCCGGACGTGGAGAACATACGCGTTGAAGCCGCAACAAGTTTTAAGCGGCTACAGGCTTTGATGCAGGAAATAAGCCTGGGCACCAAAGAGAAACAACTCGAGGGACTGATCGGAAAGGTCGAGGAGGCTTTGCAGCTGAAGCCCGGCCACGGCGAGCTTGTGAAGCTTCGCGACGCCTTGCAGGCCCGTGAGACGAAGATCGATGCGGACATCGAATTAGCGCTGAACAAGGCAACACAACTGGCGAACAACTGCCGTTTTGGCGAGGCCGCTTTGCTTCTAGGAAAGATACCTGAGGGAAGGCAGTCTGCTCTGATTCGAGATCACATTCAACGCTTTGATTCCTTGGCTCGCGCAAAAGCCGCTGCAGTGAAGGCAGTCAAGGCTGATGCCCCGGGCGACTACGACGCAGCATGCGGGACGGCGAATGTGTACGACCTCATGCTTCAGCAAAGTGGGATTTCCGACCCCACCTTCGCAGCGGCTTACAAGACGTTGCAGGCTGCTCGTGCCGCCCATGTACGCACCCAGCGCTGGATGTCGCAGCTCCGAAAGGCTGTGCTAGCAACCGCCGTGACTGGGGTCGTTATCGCCACCGGGCTGTGGGTGCGGTCCTCAACGCAGGCGAAAAAGCTCGAGCAGGCTGTTATTCAAGGCCGCTGGGACGATGCACTTCGCGTTGATCCCACCAACATTCCTGCCTACATAGGAAGGGCGGCAGCGAGACTGGCATCAGCACCTCCGGATGTTGCCGGAGCGTTCGCAGACCTGGATAGCGCCGATCGACTCCGGCCCGGAGCCGCAGAAGTGCGGGCATTGCGCGTAGAAGCACTTGTGGCCAGGGCAATCCAGCAAGCCCCCATTGAAATAGTTACAGAGGCTGAACGCGATTATGTGGAGGCAGAACGCCTTGGCGGAACGGATTCACAATTGAAGCCCGCGGCCGAATCAATCGCTCAGGCCTGGATTGCGCGCGCGAAGGCAGCCCTTGATAACACCGACGCCACGAAGATTCGGGCATCCTGTGACGCAGCCCGTCGATTTGGGGCCGATGATCCGTCCGTTACCCCGTTGCTGGCAGGTGCACTTGTCTTGGACGCAACGGCACTCGCTTCGCAGCGAGATACGAGCCGGGCTGCGGAAATGTTCGCCGAAGCGATTGACGTCGACCGTGCTGCCGCACTCTCGACGTTAGCCAACCCGAACGCTTTTGCACTGAGGACAACCCTCGCGAAGCACTATCGGGCACAGTTTTGCTCCGCCATAGCAAACACGGACTGGGAAAAGGCAATCCAAGTGTCAGTCGCTGCGCAGGCCGTCACGGCAGATGCCTCCGAATGGCTGCCAACAGCGATCGCCGCGCTTCCTGATGGGCTTTCGAGCCTGCCCATCGAAACTGTTGTAAGGCTCCCCGCCATGACGTGTGATTCACTTCCAGCTTTGAGCATTCTCCGTCTCGCACCGTTAGAGAACTCGATCGGAATGAAGCTCAAACTGATTCCTTCGGGGTCTTTCATGATGACCGCTGATGGACGAGAGCCGGCCCGTGAGGTGTCAGTGACCCCCGCGTATTTGATCGGTGTACACGAGGTCACGAACGACCAATGGCGCAAAGTCATGGCACACTTGCCGAGCTCCCGGCAGGGTGGGAATTTGCCAGTTGAGTCAGTCGCTTGGGAAGAAGTGGTTGATTTTTGCCGACGACTTTCAGCAGTGCACAATGAGAAGAACCGCGGGTGGGTCTATCGGTTACCCACGGAGGCCGAGTGGGAGTACGCGTGTCGCTCAGGATCTAACGCGTCATACTCGTTTGGTGACGACGAGAATCTGCTGGAGAATTTTGGATGGTATAACCGGAATTCTGTCGCCACTGCGAGACCAAAGTTAGCTGAGGGCAATGGCGCTTGGACCAGTCCGGTGGGCATTAAGGCGCCCAACGCCTGGGGATTACATGACATGCACGGGAACGTGCGAGAGATCTGCAGTGATCTCTTCGGGCAGTTCGGTGGCGCTAAGACTCGCGTCACCCGAGGCGGCGGGTGGCTGGATAACCCTGTTGAATGCAAGGCTTCGTCCCGCAACTCGTTTGACGTGAAGGATAAGCGCGCTGGGTTTCGAGTTGCTGTAAGCCTACGCGGAACACCGCTGCCGGACGAGCAGTCAAAGGCTGCGTCCAACGCCCAATGAGAATCCACAAGGCGTGCTGCCGACAAGCAGGAAGCAGGAAGGCCCAACACCATGACGGTGGTGCCAAAGTTTCGTGAATTCACTTTGTGGCTCAAAGCGTGCGATCGCCCGCACATTTCTACGACCACGATAGCGAAACTGTATCGCGCGCATGCCCGGCACAGGGCTGCCAAAAGATTTCGCGACTTGCGGATTTACGACGCTTCCGAAGCCCTAGTCCGAGGTTACTCAGTCGGCGTTCGCGCATTCCTCTGCTACTCTGCGGCGGAGGCGATGGGTGCGGCAATTGAAAAGCACGTCAGCCGTTGAACGATTCGCGACGAAGACATTGTGCCCGTATTACGCCGGATTGCGGAACCGTTACGCGACAGGACAGACGTCCTGAAAGGCAACGCACGAAGCGATTTGATCAAGTTTGTCGATCGTGAGCACGATAACGTGCGAGTTGTCGCGACAGCCTTCCGGCATCTCGTAGCTCACGGCGACTTCACTCCGACTGGGACTGGAATTATGACCGTATCCGGAGCAAATGCTGTTCTGCGGCTTGGCAACCACGTGTTGACAGAGTCGGAACGCCAGTTTTCCGCCTGGTTCGCGCGGATGGCAGGCGAATAATCGCCTTACCTGCACCATTCCCGCCAAGCCTCGACGATGAAGACCATCGCGAGTGTGTCCAGTTCGCAGTAGCGCAGCAATGCCTGCTCGACGGCTTGACGGCGGGCGTCGGTCCAGTCGTAGAGCACGAGGTCGGCATAGGCCTGCATCGCCGCGCCGCCGCTCCGAAGCGTCTTCATGTATTTGCCGTTGCCGCCTCCGGCCTGCGGTGCGCCGCCACCGATGACAGGCAATAGCAGGTACGGATCCCGAATTGTTCCTTCTGACTCATCCACCCATGCCATGTGTGAAAAGTTACGGCTGGGAATGCCGCCCGAGGCGCCGTAGATCGGCCGGGAATACTTCCGCCGCAGAAACTCCGATTCGCGAAGCACTGCCGGCAGCACCTCCTTGATCGAATTCGAGCCGCCCATGCTCGGAGCGTAATAAAACCGCTTCACCAGCCGGCAGAGATCGATGACCTGCCGCGTGGGCTCCCGGTCACCGGCAGGAGCGATCGCGTCGATGAAGGCGATGAGCTCGGGTGAGTTCCCGATCTCGTCCTGCCGCGAGCGCAGCTGGCCCGCGAGCGACCGCAGCGTTGAGACTTCATGTGGGGCGTAGTGCAGAATGGCACCGTCGTCACCTCCAATCCGTTCGCGGAGGGCCGCTACGAACGCTTTGTTGGGGCTCGCCCCCCGATTCGTGCAGAGAAACTCACCGGCATGCTCGACGTGGCCATCGGCATGCAAGACGTGATGCGAGAACTGAAACGCCACGAGATCGAGCGGCCGGCTGCCACGGTGTATCGGGATTGCGGATCGGCAAGTTTCGAAGTCGATCAAATGCAGCGGAAAACGCCAGGTCGCCATTTCCACACGAAGGTTTTCCCGGTCGAGGTGTGACGAGCCGTCTTCGTTCATGCATTTCATCACCTGCATCCACTGCCGCTGCGACAGAGACAGTCCCGGCTTGCCATCGTCCCGGGGGTCGATATCGACCTGTTTCACCTCCGCCATGTGCAGCCGCCGCTCCTCAAGCAGCGTCTTCTTGCGGGCCGCCGAGAGCCCGCATATGTCGAACGCGAGCGGCTTTTCGAAATCCTCCGCCGTCCAGCCGAGCAGATTGGTCCAGCATTCCCGCTTGCCCGACTTCTCGCCCGCAGCCAGCGCAAAAGACGACGCATCGAACTCGCATGTAAGGCAGGCGGGCGACAGCGCCGCCTGGATTTTGCGATCGTCACGGTAATGATCGGCGAGCGTGGCAACGAAGTCCTCGAACGAGAGTGATCGGTCGCCGAGGGCGTAACGGTCGCGAAGCACGCGGACACACGCGGCATCCACGCTCACGGCCCGCATGACCGGCGCTGCAAGCTCTTCGTCACTAAGGGCCACGGTGGAATCGTCCATGGCGGCCGCGGCCTTGGCGGCAAGACCGTCCGCCGCTGCCCGACGGCTCTTATCCGGCAGAAAAAGAAATGCTTGTACGAATGTGCCGGGAAACGACTTGACGATGACGTGCTTTTGGAATGCCACGTCGCGGACATACGACAACCAGGCGGAAGCGATGCCTGCTGCTGTCGTAAGGTCGCCGTCGTCCGATTCGGAGTAGCCCTTCGATTTGACCTCGAACAGTTCGATGCCTGCCGGTGTCTTGCGGAGGATGTCCGCCCGAATGAACAGGTCGCCGTGACGAATCGCGGCCTCGAAGATCGTCACCTCCGGGCGAGCAAGCAATTCATCGGTCTGTCGGAGAGCGTCGTCGTTTTGGAGCGTGTCCACGAGCACGCCCCCGGGGAAGTAGAGGCGGGCCAGCGCTCCGACGCGGTTGCCCTCTCGGGCCAGCGACTCCATCGTGGGATCGCTCTGCCACTCGTTGGCATATTCACCCGACTTACCCGTGTAAAAGAGCTTAGTCGGGCAGGTGCAGGCCATTGCGAAGCGGGATTTCGTAAGGAAGCGGGGCCGCGCGTGCGGGGGGGCGAACCAGTGCCGCAACTGCTCGACGCCACCGGCGGCAGGCGCGGCCACGACCGCCCGGATCGCGAGCGACACGCCTGACGATGGTGCATCGGTGGCGTCAAACACCGACTTGCCGCCCTGCAGCGAGCCTTCGATCTCAACGCGCACCCCCTCGCAGAGATGCCCGATCTCGCGAAGCGTCGTCGCGGTCTGATCGAGCACACTGGCGCGTCCCGCAGGCCCTGGAGCACCGAGAGCGTCGCCCAAGGATTCGAGTTCGGTGAATGCCTGCTCGAGATCCGCCCGTACGACCGCCCGGCAAAACGAGTCTCGACGCAGCTGGTCGAGTTGCGGAACGAGTTCCGCTCGCAGGCCGTTGAGTGCCGCCGCGAAGTCCGCGGCAAAATCGCTTCCCTGCCGGGAAATGACCGAGTGCGAGGACCTCGACGACAACGTATCGTCGAGCTCGTTATTATCTGCGGCAAAGGACTGAATAGCCGCATCGGCTGCAGCGACGAAGCCTGCCAGCCGACGTAGGCAGTATCGCTGGCGGTGGTAAGAACACGCTTGAGCCGCATCGTTTGCCGATGCTGCCGCTGCCCGCGCGAGCGATTGTGAAAACGTGTCGTGTGGTATGGCCAGCGCGAGGCCTTCGGCCGTCGTGAACTTTGCCACCGTCACACCGAGCACCTCGCCGGTAGCAGCGTCGAGGACAGGCCCGCCGGAGTTGCCGGGGTTGAGCGTTGTGCTCAAGGACCACCGCCGCGGACTGGAATCATCGGCATACACGGGCCCGAGCCGGCCATCCGTGACGACGTTCTCCAGCCGCTCGCCGTTGGCTCCTACGCCGGGGCTGCCGATGACGACAATCCGATGGCCGTTTTGATGCTCGAACCGATCACGGATGCCGAGCGCCGGGATGCCCGGGTCGATCGCCAGGAATGCCAGATCGTGCTGCGGATCCTCCGCAACGAGCGAGACACAATGGCCGGAGGGCGTGTGGGAGGCCGGATCGAAAAACAGAGCCTCAATGTTCTCAGGGGCCTCGTCGGCCACCACGTGGTAGTTGGTGACAAGAAGCCCTGGCGACACCACGAATCCGGAGCCATGCCCTCCGCGGCAGGCGATGACGGCTACGGACCGCAATGCATCGCGGATCGGATCTCCGGACGGGACTGAGCCGGGCGCTACAGGCCGCCCGCTGGCAGGTCGCTGCAAAGCTGATCCGGGGAGGGGCGGGGGCAGTTGGCTTGGTGCAGCCGCACCCTCGGAACGGACTGGCAAAACGGGCGGCAGAGGCGGCGGGGCGGCGAGCGGCGAGGCGGGTGTCGGCGATGGAGGGCTGCGTTTGGCCTGGGCTGGGAGCTGCGGGTCTTCGTCGAGTTGCAGTTGCGCGACAGGCACCACGTACACGGGCACGAGGTCGATCTCGATCATTTGCCCGAAGCGAAGCGGAATCAGGCATGCGCCCGACACTCGCTCGCCATCGACGACGATGTTGGCCCGGCCGCCCGAATGCAGCCAGAACATTCGACCTGCATAGAGGAGCCGCAGGTCGCCTGCGAGGGCGGCCGGTAGATGCGAGATGACGATAGCACTATCCTTCGCCGACCGGCCGAGTGACGCGTGGCGATAGAGGAAGACGTATTCCTCCTCGGGGACATTGTTGAGCCGGCGGATTCTCGCCGCCTCGATGCCACACCCCTTTGCGACCTGCCAGAGCCGTGACGGCTGCTCGCCCGTAATTTCGAAGCAGACGTCATCCCAGTCGAGATCGGAGCGAAAGTCGGGATCATCCGGATTCCTTCCGAAAATCGTCAGCTCCATCTCGAGTGAAAGCGAAGCAGAGAGCGGTGATGGCAAGTCGATGTGCCGGCCACCATGGGCATCCATGTACGTGAACGTCTTCTCACCTTTCACGGGATCGCAATCGACGTCGATTCCCTTGGCAGACTTCTCATCGGCAAGCACAAGGCCGTCATCGCTGAGATCAAGTGCCATGTGAGTGCGGGAGATGCCGCGGCTGCCCTCGTCATGCGGCTCCGACCGCGGCAGAAACCGTAGGCAGACGTCGTTCTCCGTCCTTCGCTGCCGGCCGAAAGTCGCCCGCTTCTTGGCGAACACATGAATCCGTCGGCTACCACAGATGAGCGAGATCGCCTCGGCTCTGGATGGCTGGGGCACCTCGACCAGCCGCGGCAACCGCCCTTGAATGTCGTGGTTGACCTTGAGTTCGTATTCGAAAACCACCGACTTCTCGGGGGCGGTGATCGGCTCAGAAGCCTGAGGCTGGGCAAAGTTCTGCAGGTTGATGATGCTCTTGTCGTCTCCCTTCAGCACCACTCGGCTGAAGGACCGCAGGTCATGCCCCGCGAGATTCACCACCGACTGGCCGTCACCATCGATCACCAACTCTCGCTGTCCGCTCGAGGCATCGGGAATGTTGAGTCGGATTCGCGTCTGCAGAAACCGAGGCTGGCCAGACGCCACGTGCGAAAACGTGACGGCCACGTCGATCACATAGAGGCCAGGCCGGGCATCGAGGCCGTTGGTGGTGAGGCTGAACGGCACGTAGAACGACCAGAGTCCCGCCTCCTCCGTTCGCACCTGTCGCAAGGGGTCGGTTGGATCATTGTCGAGGCTACGGTCGACGGTCACCTTTATTGTGGGGCGGCCGGCGATACCCGAAGCGATCAAGCTGAAATGCGGTCGGGCGGCGCGGCCAACCTGCGGCAATTCACCCCAGTCCACAAGCAGACGGGGCCGTTGTCGGGCGGCCAGAATCACCTCGAGAGCCGCTTCCAGATCCGCCCGAACTAGGCCCGCAAGGGCCGAGTCGGCAAGCACAGCCTCACGGATCGCGTCGCTGGGCGTATCGCCACTGAAGCGGGCCTCGATGAATTGCCCAAGATGGCCCTGGAGCGCGGCGATCGCGTCTGACGTACTCAAACCAGCCTCCTCCGCGGTCTGATTTGTCGTCCATCAGGATCGGGGCGGCGGGGGCGGCGGCACGGTGGCGAGAATGCCGGCGAAGTCTCCGCACTCAGCGATCGAGACCCAACCTGCCATGCCTGCCTTCCACACGAGCGAGTCGGCGGCCACCTGACCGCGCTGGAGCATCGCCTGCACCTGCTGGAGAGTGTGTGGTCCTGACTGCCCACCTCCAGCGGCGACATGCCATTCGGCACCCACCGTCGCCATAGGCGGCGGGGCTGCGGGCGAGGCTGCGGGCCTAGGGGGCGTATGAGCGGCCGCCAATCCGCCGATCATTTGGGCCACCGCATCCTGCTGGCCTCGTAAAGCCTGCTGGAAGACGTTCGCGATTGCATCGGCCTTCGACTTCTCGGCCTCGCTGAGCTTCTCATAGAGTCTGAGCCGCTCCTCGTTGAGGGCCTGCTGATCGGTGCGGCCGGCCATCTGGATGTCGGCCTGCGAACGGGCCTCCTGCATCTTGAGTTCGGCGAGCACTTTGGCGTTGTCGGCGTTGCTACCCGCGATCAAGGCCTCCGCACTGAGCGTGCCCATCGTCTTGAGCTTCTCGATCTCGTGCGAGTGGGCCCGCGACTCCGCTTGCCCCTTCAGTTCGGCGGCCAGTTGCACCTGCCGAGCATGGCCGTCAAAGTTCATGTCCTGAACCCGCTTCAGCCGGTCGAACTGGGCATCGGACTCGCGTCCGCCGAGTTCCAGCTCAAACTCCCGCCGCTGCCGTTCGGCAACGATTTTCTGGGCCTCGACCTGAGTTGCAGCCTCGGCCTCCAGGAGTTGCAGGCGGCGCTTCCGCTCGGCCTCTTTGACGGCAAGCTCGGTGCGCAGGGACTCCTCTCGTTGCTCGTGCAGGAGACGCTCCCATGAGCGGTCCTGTTTTTGCCGTTGAATCTCCCGGATCCGCTCCCACCTCGCCACGAAATCCTTTTTCTGCTCCTCGCGTCGTTTCTCTGCCAGCTCGATCTCGCGGGCGACCTCGTTTCGCCATTGCAGGTTCTCGACGGAGTTGGTGGCTTCGGCCAGTTGCAACTCGTTCTTGCGGGCGGCCAGTTCTAACGAGTGCCCCACCTGCTGCCGCAGTTGGTCAATTTCCTGCTGCCGATTGACGTCAAGCACCTCGACAATGTGGCGGCGAACAGCCTCACGGTCGTCCTTCCGCTGTTCAAAGCCCTCGACAAGCTGGTCCATCTCCTCCTTGCGAAGCAGTCGAGCCTTGTCCACCTGGGCGATCAGCGTCTTCAGCTCTTCCTCGCTGCGAGCTTGGTCGAATTGGTCAAAGATCGCCACGTCGCGAAGCTTTTCGCGGAGCCCAATTCGATCTGTCAGGATGCCGACATCGTCTCCCATCCGCTGGTTGGTGAGCCTTTCGCCGGCCACCTCGACGTTGTTTTCCTTGACTCGCTCCCAGTGCTTTTCCATGCCGGCCGTCTGCATGGCGAGGCTTTCCATGCTGAATACGTTGAGCCCGTAGCGACGAAATGACGGCGCGACCGCATCCACGATCTGCTGGCCAACCTTTGCGGCGATGGCTGGCCCCCGTAGGTCGGCAGCCTTGAGCCGGGCCGTCGCCCCCCACGCCTCCTGCTTGATTGCCGGAGTGAGCCGCTCCGCGAGTTCCAGGACGGGGTACTCCTTCCGCGGCCCCATCATGTTCCGCATGAAGACAGCCGGGTCATGAATCTGCACGCCGATGTCGAGCCGCAGTTCAATCGGCACGTCATCAGCGCTTATGAATCCATTGCATTCGACAGGCAGGCGAACGACATCAGAACGCGTGAGGACGATCGTGGCCGTGCCCTGCCGCCAGAACTGCAGCTTGTCGCGGATGTCGTGAAACGTGAACTCGCCGGCCGGGATCTCGCCAATGAACCGGCCATCCACTACGGCGCAGGCTCGCGTGCCCGGCTCAATGATGATGCTGTTCTTCAGCCACCCCCTCGGAATGTCGTTGTCTTCGAGCGACAGCTTCCTGGCGAAGATCTCGACCGGGGTTCCCCATCGCTGATTCTTGGGAGCATCTGCCATGAGTCGTTTCTCCAGTTCTCAGCCATTTCCCTGGCAATTACTTTCCCGCAAACCTACGGGTAGTATCCCTACCGCGTCATTCTGCGGACCCAAGTATAACCAGCGCCCCCTCCGTTGGCAGGGGGTGTCGAGGAAGCGTCATGCGGCCTTTGCGGCACTGCTTAACGCCTCAGAATCAAGAAGCCTTTTCTGGATTTCTCGGTTCCACCGCAGCGGGCAAGCCCCAGCCCTGGGGGCCCGCGATGCGCACCCAAGTCACTCTCGGTGATAAACGTTCTCATCGGTTGCGCGGCCGAGTTCTTCGGCACGCATGCGGAACCAGGCGCGAACCGCAACATTTGGTTTTTCCTTACGCCGCAGCTGCCTTCGGAGGAACCATAGCCATGTGACGACCAAAGCTGCGATGGGCAGCCACCTCAATACAACATCGTCAACCTTTGCGTCAAACCGCTCCCGTGCGAAGTGAGAGATCGCCCAGCCGCAGCCTGCTGTTACGGCGACGATCACCGCCACGTTAGTCGTTGCTGCACGAGCGGCTTTGCGCTCCCGGGACTTTGCGGCTGCTTCCTGCTGTGCCTGCCGTTGCTTGGCTATGACCTCCTCAAGAGGCCGAGCGGCATCAACAAACTCCTGGTCCGAAAGGCCCGCTAACTCCAGCAACGAACGGTATTTCTCAAGAGCAGGCACGATTTGGCCGTCGTCGACGAACTCCCCCACGTTCCCTTGTTTAATCTTCGTCAACATATACCCCATCGCGGCTATCTGAGACTTGGCATCGCTCTCGCTATCGGCACGGATGCTTTGACGTATTTCCGCGCCTGAGAAAGCGTCGATGGCCTCAAAAGCGAAGGCGTGCCCTCTGCTCTTCGCGATCGCCCCGAGCATCGCAATCCTAGCCTTCGCCATATCGACACACGAGTCACGTAACTGGACTACATCTCGTGTGCGGCGTTGGGTCGGTATAGTGTCAAGCAGCGTTGCTGCCTCCGCGAAATGGCAGTTCTGCTGCAACAAAGCCGCCTGCCTTACAACACCAGCAACCTCCTCTCGAAGTTTCTCATCGCGCATGAGGAGCGATGTGCGCAGCTTTGCAAGCTCATCATCCTGCGATTTAAGCGTTAACAATTCATTTACGGGAGCAAGAAGACCGTCGTGACGCTTTGCGGCCAAAGCTGCCTTGATCGTCGCGACGAGAGATTCAACAGAACGCTGGGACCTTTCGGCCTGCTGTAGCAGTAAGGCGACTTCAGGCGTCTCAACAGATGCATCCACCTTTTTGAGCGCTGCGATAGCCGCGCTGTATTCCTGGCTTTCGAATAGTTGTTTCGCATCTGCGAAGATGCGGTCTCGCTGGTGCTCGAGTGTCTGTTGCCGTTCTAGTAGCTGGGTCTTCAGTCGTAACAGGTCTGGGCGGTCTGGCCGCAGGACGAGGAGAGCCTCGACGTCCACGAGCAATCCGCCAAGTGTGCGAGTCGCGAGCGCGGCTTTGATTTTGTTTTCGAGTTCAATGCTCCGTGCCTGCTTGTCTGCAAGCCGATGGAGGAACTGCGTTGGCGTCTCTTGCTGGTCATCGACTGATCGGTTGCGGAAGATGTCGGGGATCTGCCCAAGGGCATGCAGGCCGGACTGATAGTCGAACGCTTGCTCGTGCCGCAAAGCTTCGCTGAAGAGTGATTTCGTCCGCTCCGACTGCTCCTTACGCGCATTGCTAATCTGTGCCAAGAAAGCCGTTGCCCACGGCTGGAGATGATTCAGCCGCAGATCGTTTTGGTTACGAAGCAACACCGAGATGTTCTCGGCCTGATCGAAGTCCAAATCCTTGAGACAAGCTTCTGCCTGCGCCTGACGTGCGGCCATGTCCGCTCTGAGCTCATCTGCAAGCGGGGTTTGCTTCGCACCGCATGACCCGCAAATCTCTTCCCAGATTGGCATCGACGTTTCGCAAGCGAAGCAGGGCGCTTCCATAGCCCCGCCGCAGCCACGGCAGAATTTCCGACTTGTATCGTTCTGTGCACCGCAACTGAGACATTGGCCCTCTTTCAAAATGCCAACGACGGGAAACCCTGCCCGACCAACGTTTGTGAGAGCCTCCCTAAACTCCCGAGCCGACTGGTATCTGGCCTCCTTGGCTTCTTCGAGCGCTTTGGCGAGCACATCCTGCAGGTTAGCCGGCACGTCATTTAAACGAATGATCTTCGGGCTTCGACCCGTCACCATCTGGTAGACCGTCGCCGCCAAGCTCCAGAGATCACTGCGATGATCAACGAGGGCCGCGTCTTTCCGCTGCTCGGGCGGCATGAAGTCCGGCGTTCCCATCACCGCGCCCGTCATCGTCATGCCGTGGTCAGTGGCCTCAGCTTTTGCCAAGCCGAAGTCAGTGAGTTTCGGCAGCCCGTCGCGGTTCAAGAGCACATTTGCTGGCTTGATATCGCGATGGACGATGCCAGCATTATGCGCTTTTGCAAGCCCGTCGCAGAGCTGGCAGGCAAGAGTGACTGCTTCCTCCAATGGCAGCCCACCCTGCTTGCAACGATCAGCGAGACTTCCACCATCCACGAACTCCATGATCAGGAAAGGGCCATCTTTCGCGCGGCCGTAGTCAAAGATCTGAACGATGTTTGGGTGGTTGAGCGCAGCGATTGCCTTTGCCTCGGTCAGGAACCGCATTACGGCAGTCTTACTACGGGCTGCTTCGCCAAGGATTCGCTTAATCGCTACCTTTCGGCCGAGCCGCGTGTCGGTGGCAAGGAGCACGGCTCCCATTCCTCCTTGTCCAAGCGTGCCGTCAATCCGGTAGCGGGGTTCGAGAGCGACGACCTCGATGTCGTCAATCAACGTGTCGATTCCGGAGGCATCCCCCCCGCCAAGCGTCCGCTCGTTACCCAGGCTCATATCGCCGTGAGGTCGGCTAACACGCCCCGCACATGTCGCTTCGCCGCCCAGGCTCTGTTCTCCCTTGTGCATCATGGAACTTCCCGTGAGGCCCGCCGGCTTGAGCGTCAACGCTTTGAATACCGGCACTTAGAGACAATATGAATCGCGGGGGAAGTATAACCCTCCCAGGACGAGGGGAAGGTCGCTAGTCTATGCCTACAGAGGCCGCCCAAAGGTAGTACGGACGCACTCCCCGTCCCCCACATGGATAATGTCCATCGCCCGCCACGCGCCGGCGATGATGACCGGCAGCCCTATCGTTCCCGGTCGCGTGTTATCGCGACCTCAGTTGACGATGGCTGTTTTCATAACGGCAGCCGGTCAGAGATCCGCAGGGCGGATCTTTGCATCGACGCCATGTCCCCCACGATTGTTTTGGCGGCTATTTCAAGCATGCGTTGCGGGGGCAGACACTCGCAAGCATGCGGAGCCCCCGTTCGCTACGACACAGCTTCGCCAACCCTCTGCTCAACGGTGGTATTGATGTCCGCGACGTGCAGGAACTCCAAGGGCACAGGGACGTGAGCGCGACGATGGGCGACATGCATGTCATGAACAAGCCCGGGCTCGCCGGCCGCAGCCCCACCGACGCGCGGCGCACCGTGGAAGCCGTGGACTGAACGGGCCAGATCAGTACACGGCCTGGAAGAATGGGCGTGCCGTCCACGGGAATAGCCAGGTCCGGGGCACTTCCAGAGCGGTCTTCTTGAAACGCCCCGCACCCGCTGCGAAGACGATGTTGTCGCCTCGGTGCGGACCGCGTCCGAGTCGGCCGGTTCCGGCGCTTCGGTGCCTCGCGTCCGACACGGGTCCCGAGTTATGGACGTCGATCAAGAGCACTTCGTCGGGTGACGCTTGGAAGAAGTCATGCAGGTGAAAGTGGAGGCGGTTCAAGCGATTCGCCGAGGCGTGTCAGAATCCTTCTGATCGGCCAAGGCTCCGTGATGCATGCGATCAGCCGAATGACGCCGCCATAACCATGAGCACTTCGGGCACAGCAGCGGAAACCCCCCTCCCATCCGCACCCTCAGTGTGGCACGCGCAATCCACGGCGCTTCGTGCGAGCGGGGCTTCTGATTCGCGTCCCGGCAGCGTCTTGTGGCGCGGTCGTCGCTCGCATGCCAGACTGCGGCGGCCGTCGAGAGGACAGCGGAGAGAAGAGTCGGGGCGACACGATTCGAACGTGCGACCTCTACGTCCCGAACGTAGCGCT
>SXGQ01033824.1_pt1 | contig 19195 bp, 21 predicted proteins | sample 3178371 | NCBI WGS metagenome assembly SXGQ01 (sample SAMN11356859, study PRJNA531348) | freshwater metagenome | isolation source: freshwater sample F1-20 | place: China: Fuxian Lake, Yuxi | collected 2017-12-25 | reverse complement strand
GCGACCGCGGTCGAGCTGCCGGAGAAGAAGCACCGCCTCGAGGACGCCATCGCGGCCCCCCGCGCGGCCATCGAGGAGGGCGTCGGCGCCGGCGGCGGCACCGCGCTCCTGCGCAGCCGCGCGAGCGTGCTGAAGGTCGTCGAGTCGCTGAGCGGCGACGAGGCAACCGGTGCGCGCACGGTGTACGAGGCTCTCGTCGCCCCGGCCCGGCACATCGCCGACAATGCGGGCCTCGAGGGCTCCGTGGTGGTGCAGCGGGTCGAGTCCGAGAAGGGTGCGATCGGGCTCAACGCGGCCACCGGCGAGTACGTAGACATGCTGAAGGCAGTCATCATCGACCCCGCCAAGGTGACCCGTGCGGCACTCCAGAACGCGGCCTCCATTGCGGCCCTGGTCCTCACCACCGAATGCCTCGTGGCCGACAAGCCCGAGAAGAACCCCGCCCCCATGGGCGGGGGCGGCATGCCCGGCGGAATGGGGATGATGTAGCAAAGGGGTCCGGCGGGATTTCAGGGAAATCCTGCCCCCCGGGAATAGCCGCCCCTGACCGGTGGTTGACTCCCATGCCTCCCGTTGATGGCCCGGACCGCTGGTCCGGGCCATCAATCTTTTTCCGGCCCGGCCGGACCTAGGTTGGCCCCGGTGAAGTCATTCCTCTCCCGTCCCTTCGTCCACCAGCTCGTGGACTACGCGATCGGTTTCGGGCTTGCCTCGGTTGCGGTTCGGTCGCAGGACCGGGCTGCTCTTGTCATTGCGGCCGTCGTCGTGCTCGCGAGCACCGCGATGTTCGACGGCCCGCTCGCAGCCTTCCGAGTGTTCCCCCGCACAGCCCACCGCGTCGTCGACCTCTCACTCGCGGCCGCGGGCACGGCCGTTGCGCTCACGGGGTCGTTCGAGGTGTTCACGCGGGTCTCACTTGTGCTCGGCGCGGTTGCTCTCGCCTTCATGTCTGTACGCTTCGGGAATGCCATTCGAGAGACCCGCACCTGATCTTTCCAAGCTGCTGACCGCATGGGAAGCCTGGGAGAAGGGTGAGGAGCAACCCGGCCGCGTCCTCGCAAACCTGAAGACCGCAGGCCTCGCCGAGATCCTGGCTGAGCTCAAGTCCTCCGGTTGGGCGCCTTCGGGCAAGTAGGACGCCGTCGGTGGCACGCGGAGGTGCGCAGCACATCCCGCGCCCGGACGACTGGCGTCCCGGCAGTGCGGCGCCGTGGACGGGCGCTGACCTCTCGCCGCTCACCGATTTCGCCGCGTTGACACGCGCACTCGGCGACCGCATCGGCACGCGGGTGCCGGGCGTCCACACCTCGACTTTTGTCCCGGCAGGATCCGACGACCATGAGCGCACGTCCGCGGTGCTGATTGCTCTGCATGACTCGCCCGACGGGCCGAGCGTGGTTCTCACGCGACGGACGCAGCACCTCAGCAGCCACAGGGGCGAGATGGCGTTCCCCGGCGGGAGGGTTGACGGAGGCGAGACAGTGCTCGAGGCAGCGCTCCGCGAGGCGCGCGAGGAGGTGAACCTCGACCCGGCCCTCGTGTCGGCTGTCGGGGAACTGGACGGCCTCAGCACGATGGTGAGCCGGAGCAGGATTCACCCGATTGTGGCGACCGTGGCCGGCTTGCCGCTGCTCACGCCCAATCTCGCCGAGGTCGACAGGATCGTGCACGTCCCTCTCATCGAGCTCGCAGACCCGGACACCTACCGGCAGGAGACGTGGGTGCGTTCTGGGCACGAGGTCGACATTCACTTCTTCGAGATCGAGGGTGACACCGTGTGGGGTGCCACGGGCCGGATGCTCCATCAACTGCTCACGCTGCTCACCGTCTGAGTCCCGTGCGTCCCGTCAGCTGGAGAAGTTGCGCACGGCGGCGAAGTACAGGTTGGCCCATCTCCCGCACGCCGTGCGCTGTGCTGTCGGCCTGGCGGCACAGTCGCGGCGCATGTCGGCGAGGAAGACCCTGTCGACCCGCTCCCGGACAGTCTCGTCCCAGTGCTTCCCGCCGTCGATGCGCTTCAGGTTGCGGTACCCGAAATCGTGGCGCCGGCAGGCGGAGGTGAAGTCGTACGTCTTTCCGGCATTGCCGAACACCGGGGCCGAGCAACCGTCCGAGTCCCACACGAGCCTCGCATCGTGACGCGGGTCGTCGGCCTTCCTGATGAACTCCGGGAGAGAAGTCGCGAACGTGAGTTTGCGAACGGCCTCGAGGGGGGAGGGCTGACGCGAGGCCGGTGCAAGAGACAGCACGAGACCGACGATGAGTGCCGCGAGAAACCCCATGACCACCCCTTTCCGGGGGGAAGTGTGTGGCCGGCGCAGCACCGCGCGGAAACGGCGGGCGGTCAGGCGCGGAGGCACTTCAGCAGGAGCGCCATCTCCACGGCACCCTCGGCGGCTTCCTCTCCCTTGTTCGTCATCACTCTGCCCTCGACTCGGTCGAGTGCCTGCTGCTCGGTGTCCACCGTGAGCACGCCGAACATCACGGGCACTCCGGTGTCCAGTTGGGCCCGCTGGATGCCCCGCGCCGCCTCGTTGCAGACGTAGTCGAAATGGGGGGTGTCGCCCCGGATGACCGTGCCGAGGCAGATGACAGCGTCGACTTTCCCGGTCTGTGCGAGTGCCTTCGCCGCGAGCGGCAGCTCGAACGCGCCCGGGACCCAAGCCTCCGTGATGTCGCCGTCCGCCACGCCGGTGCGCGCGAGTGCTCGGCGGGCACCGTCACGGAGCGGCACCACGACGTGGTCGTTGAATCGCGCCGAGATGATCCCGATGCGCAGTCCTGCACCGTCGAGTTCTGGCATCTCCGCGCCGCTCGATCCTGCCCGTGTCATGTGGTCTCCTTTTCTGTTGCGGTCTGTTGGGGTCTGTCGCCGCCGCCGTCACTTGGCGTCGAGGTTGATGAGGTGTCCCATGCGCTCGCGCTTCGTCCGCAGGTACGCCTCGTTCTCCGGGGTCGGCACGGTGTTGAGCGGCACGCGCTCCACCACCTCCAGGTTGTACCCGCCGAGCCCGCCGTACTTGGCAGGGTTGTTCGTCATCAGGCGCAGCTGGCGCACCCCGAGGTCGGCCAGGATCTGTGCCCCGATGCCGTACTCGCGGCTGTCCACGGGGAGCCCCAGCTCCAGGTTCGCATCCACGGTGTCGAGGCCCTTGTCCTGCAGGGAGTACGCACGGATCTTGTGCCCGATGCCGATGCCGCGCCCTTCGTGACCGCGCAGGTACACGATGGCACCGCGCCCCTCGCGCGACACGAGCTCCATCGCGGTGGCGAGCTGCGGGCCGCAGTCGCAGCGCCGCGAGGCGAACACGTCGCCGGTGAGGCACTCGCTGTGCACGCGCACGAGGACGGGCGTGTCCGTCGACACGTCACCCTTCACGAACGCGAGGTGCTCGACCTGGTCGATCGTGCTGCGGAAGGCCACGCACGTGAACTCCCCGAACTCGGTCGGCACGCTCGCCTCGCCCATGCGCTCCACGAGCCGCTCGTGGTGCCTGCGGTACTCGATGAGCTCGGCGATGGAGGAGAGAAGGAGGCCGTGCTCCCGGCAGAATTCACGCAGCTGCGGCAGGCGCATCATCGTGCCGTCGTCGTTCTGGATCTCGCAGATGACGCCCACCGGCTGGGAGCCGGATAGGCGCGCGAGGTCCACCGATGCCTCCGTATGGCCGGCGCGCTTCAGCACGCCGCCGTCGCGCGCGCGGAGCGGGACGATGTGGCCCGGCCGCGCGAACGACGAGAAGGTGTGTGCCGGGTCGGCGAGGGCGCGAAGAGTCGCCGCGCGGTCTGCCGCGCTGATGCCGGTGGTGATGCCCTCCATCAGGTCGACCGTGTCGGTGAAGGCGGTGCGTTGGCTCTCGGTGTTCTGCTCGACCATCAGCGGGAGGCGAAGGTCGTCCGCACGCTCGTTTGTCATCGGTGCGCACACGACGCCGCTCGAGTAGCGCACGATGAACGCCAGTTTCTCCGCCGTGGCGAACTCGGCCGCCATGATGAGGTCGCCCTCGTTCTCGCGGTCCTCGTCGTCGACCATCACGACCATCTCGCCGCGGCCGATCGCGGCCACGACCTCCTCGATGGGGGCGAATCTCTCTGTGCTGTTCCCGTTGGTCATGCTGCTGTCGCTTTCACTGGCTGGAGGATGAGTTCGATGTCGTCGCCGAGCACTGCCGCGCTGACGAGCCGGTTGTCCTGGAGCCCGTCGGCCGGGCCGGTGCTGGCGGTGAAGACCCCCGGTGCGGAGGTGTCGCCGGACACGACCGGGGCCACGTGGAACACGTACCGGTCGACCAGGCCCGCGGTACGGAACGCGGCAGCGACCGTGGGGCCGCCCTCCACCATCAACTGGAGCACGCCGTCCCGGCCGAGACTGTCGAGCAGGGCGGGGATGCTCCCGTCCCACACCGTGCACGGGTGCACCCGTGCCGCGGCGTCAATGCCGTGCCGTGAGAGGACGATGCGCCGCGGCGAGGGGCCCTCCGCATCGCGGACCGTCAGTTGCGGGTCGTCCGCCGCCACGGTTCCCGCGCCGACGACGATCGCGTCGCTCTCCGCGCGCATCTCGTGGACCCGCCGCCTCGCGGCCTCGCCGGTGATCCACCGCTCGCCGGCGGGGGCCACCGTCCGGCCGTCGAGGGTGACGGCCATCTTCAGGACCACGAACGGCCGCCCGGTGGACCTGTGGTGCAGATAGGGGAGAAGTTGTTCGGTCGTCTCGTCGGCCAGCACACCCGTGGCAACCTCGACGCCCGCAGCCCGGAGTGCCCCGATCCCCGTCCCGCTCACTTTTGCGTCGGGATCTGCGATTCCGATGACGACCTCGCTGATGCCGGCCGCGACGATGGCGTCCGTGCAGGGGGGCGTGCGCCCGTGGTGACTGCATGGCTCCAGAGTTGAGTAGAGGACGGCGCCTGCGAGGTCCGCGCCTGCCGCCCGGGCAGCGTCCATCGCGACGATCTCTGCGTGGCGTCCGCCGGGGGCAGATGTCGCCCCCTCGAACTCGCGGCCGTCCGCACACACGACGACTGCGCCCACCCACGGGTTCGGGCGCGCGCGGAGGCGCGCTGTCCGTGCGGCGTCGAGCGCACGTCGCATGACGACGGCGTCACCGGCACCGCGGCGCGTTGACGCCCGATGTTGTCCCATGAAGTTGTTCCTTGCTCCCATCCGGACTTTCACCGTCGGCCCCGGAATTCCACCGAGTCGGCCCCGCCACCGAGGTGACGGGGTTCGCGGGCTGTGACCGCCGGTCGGGACTTGCACCCAAACCCTGCAAGGGGTGTTTTCACCGGGCGGTTGCCCGGCGGGTTCAGGCTATGCGGGTGGGTGTTCGGCCAGCAACCCCACAATGTGCCGCCACAGCCCGAGCGTCTGGGAGGCGGCCTCGTTCGAGTCGATGTCGATGAGGGGGCCGTACATCACGGTTGCGATCGCGATTGCCACGGCCTGCTGGGCGGCGAGGCGGGCCGTCTCCGGGGCTATCCCCTCCACGGTCACGTACCGTTCGGCCAGGGCCTTGATGACCGCCTGGTTGCGGATGACGGGCGACACACCGCTCTCGAGCGTCAGCCACATCACCAGCCGGACAGCGAGCTGCACGTTCGGGTCGAACGGCTGGGCAGCGAGAGAACCGGGTGGAGTGGAGCGAACAGACTCGGACACGCGCTCCAGGAGGACCGTCGCGACCCGCTCCATGAGCGGGCCCTTCCCCCCGAACCAGGTGTGGACGAACCCGTGGTTCACGTCCGCCTTCGCCGCGATCTCGCGGACCCCGACCTCCCCGAATGGACGTTCCTGCAGGAGCACGATTGCGGCGTCTATCAACCGTTGCTCGCCCTCGGCACGGCTGATGGGGGACCGTCTCCTCTGTTTCGGCGCCGCCCCTGAGGCCGGCTTTTTCACTGCTGCCATGGTGCAAACCTAGTTTTCGGCGACGTAGTCAGACTTTTCTTATGGAGAGAGTCCATGACTGTTCATGCTATATTCGTTGACCGTGATCACCAAGCGACGTCTCTCATCCCCTCTCCGTCTCGCCGCCGTGGCACTCGTGTTGACGGCCACCTCACTGGCCACGTCGGGTGTCGCCAGGGCTGTCGCGACAATTCACTATGTGGCTGCCACCGGGTCGGTGGGCGCGAACTCGAGTTGCTCGTCGCCGGGGTACGTCGGCGCCACTCATGCTTCGATCCAGGCCGCGATCAACGCCGCGTCCTCCGGTGACACCATCCGCATATGTTCGGGGACCTTCGCGGTCTCGACACGCCTCAACGTCGCAAAATCCCTCACCATCACGGGCAACGGGGCGGCACTCTCCATCCTCGACGGTGGCGGCGCAGTGCAGATCATGATCGTGCAGGACAACAACATCGATGACGCAAGCTCCGGTGACGAGATCACCGTCAACATCAACTCTCTCACTTTCCGGAACGGAAACGCGCAGCAGGTCGGGTCCCTCGGTGAGTGCGTGGACGGCAACCGGTGTGGTGGCGGGCTCTTCGCGGAGAACGAGTCCAGGGTCCACATCACCGACGTGCACTTCAAGGACAACAGGTCGAACTTCATCGGCGGGGGATTCGCGCGGTTCCTCAGCGCGAGCAACTACCCGAACGTCCCGTCGACCATCGACTCCTCCACGTTCGAGGGAAACATGGCTCTTCTGGACGGCGGGGCCATCGCGACCCTCTTTGGGTTCGGGCTCACGGTCAGCCGGTCGACGTTCTACCAGAACGGACTCGAGAACACCCACATGGCCCGCAGTGCGACCGCCGTCATCGCGAACTTCGCGAATGCGACCATCAATGACTCAACAATCGTCGACCATGAGGCACCTTCCGGCCAGACGGTGCTCTTCGGCGACATCACCCTGAACCGCACGCTTGTTGCACAGTTGACGGGCAGCACCACGAGCATCTGCAACGGGTCGCAGACAATGTCCGGTGGGAGGGCGAACCTGGTGACGGACGGCTCCTGCACCGGTGTCACCCAGTCACCTGCCTCGGCGGGTGCGGGCAACTCTGCACGCGTGTCCCATTCGGACCTCAAGCTCGGGGCGATCGGCTATCACGGTTACGACACGCGCACGATCCCCTTGCTCGCGGGCTCGGCGGCCCTGAACTACTGGACAGGCGGCTCCTGCACGGGCACTGACCAGCGCGGGATCTCCGTGCCCCAGGGCGCTTCCTGCGACGTGGGCGCCTACGAACGCCACGCATCGCAGTCGATGAACACCCCGACCACGTGGTCATACGGCTCGACCCCGTTGCAGCGCACGGGCGTGACCACCTTCCCCGTGACGACCGCGTCGACGGACCCCGCCGGCCAGGGCGTCACGTACTCGTCGTCCACCACCTCGGTGTGCACCGCCAACTCTTCGACTGGTGCACTCACCGCCGTGTCGACCGGGACGTGCACCCTCAAGGCGTCGGCCCCGAGCCATCTCCTCAGGGATGCGGACTCGACGAGCCTGACGCTCTCGATCGTCGATGCCCCGGCAACGACGACCACCGTGGCACCCGCAACCACGACGACGGTCGCGGTGCCTTCCCCGACGACGTCGACGGCTGTCCCCCAGGCGACCACCACGACTGTCGCGTCGTCGCAGACGACGTCGGCACCGAGTGCGACAACCCCGGTCGTCGCACCGTCGGGCTCGGCCGAAACCGCTTCCCCGTCCACGACCGCACTGAATCGCGGCTCTGCCGCTGCGGTCGCGACGACCGTCGCGCCGGCACCCACGACGACATCGACCACCATCCCTGCGCCTGATGCTCCTGATGCTGCGCCGGGCGAGGCGGGCGCGACCGTGGACGGCGAGGAGATCAATGTCGATGTCGAGCGCACCGACAACGCGCTCGTGGTGTCGGCGGCGGATGTGACCGCGACCGTCTACGGCATGGACGCCGCGGGAGAGCGCGTTGCGCTGGATGCCGACGGCAACCTCCGCCTGGAGGAGGGTGACTCGGTCGTCGTCGAGGCGTCCGGCTACGAGCCGGGCTCTGAGGTGGAGATCTGGCTGCGTTCCGCGCCGGTGCAGCTCGGCGTGCGCACGGCCGATGCGTCCGGAGCTGTGACGGGCAGGTTTGCCGTGCCGTCGTCGGTCGATCCGGGTGACCACCGTGTGATCCTGTCGGGTCTGACCGCTGCAGGCGGCAAGTCGATCATCGGTGTGGGCCTGCGCATCGGCGCGTACGAGAAGGAAGACGGCCTCAACGAGTGGCTAATCATCCTCCCGTTGGTGCTTGCGACTATGCTGGCGCTCGTGATCCCCACAACGGCCAGACGGCGCAAGCGCGCGAATGGCTAGGAGATTCGGGCTCGGGAGGAGACCGCAACAGGAGGATGGCGCAGGCTGGATCTACGCAGACCTGTTCCTGGCACTGATGGTCGTGGGGCTCGGTTCCGCCGTCATCACGGCATCGTCACCGTCCAACAGCGCGTCACAGACCACCGCGCCGCCGATCTTCCAGTTGAGCTGCGTCGAGTTCCCCGTGAAGGTCCCCGCGAACCCGGCCACGAACGGCGCACGCATCGACGTCGCCATCAACCAGGAACTCGCCAAGCGCGGCTGGTCGCCGGCCCAGGCCAAGCCCGGTCTCGTCATCGTGATGGGCGGATTCAACTCGAACGAGTCACCGGGTGACGGTGACGGTCGCGCCAAGTCGGTCCTGCCCGCCCTGCGCAGGTCGTCGCCGCTCCTCACGAGCGTCGAGATGCGAACGGCAGGCGCGCGCTCTGCCCGAGTGGACGGCGTGAATGTGGTGGTCGGCGGTGCCGGAACCTTCACGATGGTCGTCTATCTGTTGTTCAGTGGTCCACAGCTCAGTGAAGACTGCACAAGGTAAGGAAAAACGATGTCAGATAGTGCAACCCATCAGGCCGCCGTCGAGGCGGTGCAGAAGTGGCTCAAGGTCTCGAAACAGCAGACCAGGATGGGCGCGGCAACACGGCAGTTCGTGGCGGACCTCGAGGCCGGACTGAACACCCGGAAGTGGGCGGCGGCGAACATCGACCAGATGCTCCCGTATCGCACCCAGTCTCCCAGGCTTCTCCTCATCGTGCGTGCCGGGGCCCTCTTCCTCCCGATCCTTCTCACTTGGCTCGCCCTGTCGCAGGTGATCGGGCCGTTCGCGCTCTTTCTGCAGAACCAGCAGGCCAGTGCCAACTTCCTCTGGTTCTGGCAGACCAACCCGGGTCATAGTTTCGGTGGGATCTACGAACTCAGCCACGTGGCCCTCACTGATGCTGCACTGCTCGCGTTCCTCACGGTGCTTGCGATGCGGATTGCATGGTGGGAGTCAGCCCGCGCGGAGGTGAACGAGCACGTCTACGTGGACATGCTTGCGGCGCTCGAGAACTACTTCATCGACCACCGTTAGGCGGGTCTGGCGGTCAGCCGTGCCAGCACGGCGACGCTCACCAGCACCATCAACGCCCCGGCCACCCGGACCCCGTTCAGCGACTCACCCAGTGCGGTGACGCCGACGACAATCGAGACGACGGGCTCGATTGTGCTGAGCACGGCGGCCGTTCCCGGGCCGACAATCTTGATTCCGGCGAAGAAGAACCCCATTGCGATGACCGTGGAGAAGAACGCCGCGGCGGCAGTGGCCACCCAACCCTTCGTGTCGGACGGAAGAGACGCATTGTCGACCACAAGGATCAAGAGGTGCGCGGCAGAGGCACCGAGCATCACGGTCGTTATGGAGGTGAGCGCATCGACTGCAGCAACGACCTTCGTGCTCACGAGGATGTAGCCCGTGTACCAGACGGCGGCCCCGAGCATCAGCAGGACACCGGTGATGCTGCCGCTGCCGACCTGCCCGGCGGTGAGTGCCGCCCCTGCAACGGCGGCCGCCAGACATGCAATCGTCACCCGCGAGGGTCTGTGCCTGAACACGAGCCAACTGGCGAGGACCACGAAGACGGGGTACGTGTAGAAGATGACGGTCGCCAGGCTGATGTCGATGCGCTTGACGCCGTTGAAGAAGAACGTGGACTGCGGGGCGTACCCGACCGCGCCGAGCAGGAGAAGGTTCACGAACGGCCGCCCGCGGGGCAGCGGCGCCCCGCGCATCCTCACCGCCCTGATGACGAGGAGCATCACGGCAGCCATCGTGAACCGCGCCGCGAGCATGCCGAACGGATCGGCACCGTGGCCGTATGCGATACGGACGAACCACGGGAGCAACCCGAAGCAGGCGCCGCTGACGAGGATGTAGAGAACGCCCACGGGGCAACGCTAGTTCGGTGTCACCCTGTCTCTGTCGTTTGGTCAGCAGCGGCCGCATTGATCATGCGGTCGCGGCGGATGATGTTGCGCGCGACGACAGTGCCGATCACGGCCAGTGCACCGATCATCACGAGAAAGAGCGTGATCTGCAGCGATCCACCCCTCTCGCCGGCATCCGTCGGCTCGTAGCCGCACCCTGGTTTCGGCAGGAAACCCAGACACTCTGACGGGTCATTCTCGATGCGCCAACCTGCGGTCGTGTCGGTGATGGTGTCGACGACAGAGTCGGTCGTCGCGTGGTTGCTGCCCGGTCCTTCGGTCGCGCCGGTCGTGCCCGCTGGCAGCAACATGGCGCAGACAAAAAACAAAGCAGGCACGGTCCGGGGGAGAAAGCGGGGCACGGACACATCGTCACACGCCAACTAGGGTGAGACAAATCATGAGTTCCCACGCCGCGCATGACACCGTTCTCGTCGTTGATTTCGGCGCACAGTACGCCCAGCTCATCGCCCGCCGCGTCCGTGAGGAGTCCGTCTACTCGGAGATCGTCCCGCACCGCATCACCGCCGCCGAGGTCGCCGCGCGCGCGCCGCGCGCCATCATCCTGTCCGGTGGTCCGAAGAGCGTCCATGTGGAGGGTGCACCGGTTCTCGACCCGGCCATCTACGGTCTCGGCATCCCGATCCTCGGCATCTGTTACGGCTGCCAGCTTGTCGCCCAGCAACTGGGTGGGACTGTCGCACGCGGCGGTCGCGGTGAATACGGCCGTGCGGTGCTGACGCGCACCGGAGCGGAGTCCTCGGTCATGGACGCCGGGCACACGGGTCCGTCCGACGTGTGGATGAGCCATTTCGACTTCGTCAGCAAGGCGCCTGACGGTTTCCGTGTCACCGCCGGGACCCCCGACGCGCCGAACGCAGTGATCGAGGACGACGCCCGCCGGATCTACGGCGTGCAGCACCACCCCGAGGTGGTGCACTCCACCGGTGGCCAGGCGCTGCTGCGGCGGTTCCTGCGTGAGGTCGCGGGCTGCCGTGCTGACTGGACGATGGCATCGATCGTGGAGGACCAAGTGGCGGCCATCCGCGCGCAGGTCGGGGGCGAGCGGGCCATCTGCGGCCTGTCGGGCGGGGTCGACTCATCGGTCGCGGCCGCACTGGTCCACCGTGCCATCGGCAGCCAACTGACGTGCGTGTACGTCGACACCGGTCTGATGCGCCGCGGCGAGAGTGAACAGGTGGTGGAGACGTTCAGACGCAGCATGGGTATCGAGCTCATCCATGTGGATGCCGGTGCGCGTTTCTTCGAGAAGCTGCGCGGTGTCACCGAGCCCGAGGCGAAGCGCAAGGCGATCGGCGAGCTGTTCGTGCGCATCTTCGAGGAGCACACCGGCGGACTCACCGACGCGAAGTTCCTCGTGCAGGGGACTCTCTATCCCGACATCGTCGAGAGCGGCGGTGCGGACGGCACGGCAGCGGTCATCAAGAGCCACCACAACGTGGGTGGGCTCCCCGAGGACATGACACTGGAACTGTGCGAGCCGCTCCGTGACCTGTTCAAGGACGAGGTGCGCAAGGCCGGCACCGAGCTCGGCCTCAGTGACGACATCGTCTGGCGCCAGCCGTTCCCGGGCCCGGGGCTCGGGGTGCGCATCATCGGAGAGGTCACCCCCGACAAGGTCGCCACTCTGCAGCACGCGGACGAGATAGTGCGCCACGAGATCAGGGAAGCGGGGCTGGAGAGGGAAATCTGGCAGGCCTTCGCCGTGCTCGCCGACATCAGGTCAGTCGGGGTGATGGGTGACGAACGTACCTACGGCCGGCCGATCATCATTCGTGCCGTCACGAGTGACGACGCCATGACAGCGGACTGGGCCAGGTTGCCGTACGACCTGCTCGAGAAGCTGTCGAACCGAATCATCAACGAGGTGCCAGGTATCAACCGCGTGGTCTACGACGTCACGTCGAAGCCCCCGGGCACCATCGAGTGGGAATGACCCCGTAGCAGCACAGGCGGGCTCCGGAGCGCCCGCGATTGATGCGCAAACCCTTGCGAGAGCATGAATTCGGCCGCCCGCCGACTGTCCCCGCAGGTGCCCAACTACCCTCCTATGGGTCATGAAGCCGACCCGCCGTCCCCGACGCGGACCGTTCAGGTTCGCCATGGCAGCCGCCACCGTGCTCACCACCGTGCTCGGTCCTGTCACCGGGCCGGCCCGCGCGGACTCGATCGACGAGAAGCGCCGCCAGGCAGCTGCGATCGCCGACCAGCTGGATGCCCTCGCCGAGCGGATGAACGGTCTGGGGGAGGACTACTCCGAGGCTCTCGCCGAGCAGGGCGAGTTGACGAACGAGATCGAGCGGGCGACCGCCGATGTCGGGGCTGCCGAGGCCCAGATCGCCCAGATGCGCGGCACCCTCTACCTCTCGGCCGTCACCCAGTTCATGAACGGCGGCCGTGGCAGCACCCTCGGGACCCTGCTGGCATCCACCGGCGGGCTGCAGGACACCCTCCAGCGCCAGCAGTTCACGTCGATCGCCCTGAACCAGGGCGCCCTCACGACCGATTCGCTCGACGCCGTCGCCACCGAGCTGACGAAGAAGCGCCAGGTTCTGGAGAGAAAAAAGAAGAAGGCCGAGTCGGTGGCCGAGTATGTGCTGGTGCGCCAGGGTGCAACCGAGGAGATGATGCGCCAGTACGAGGAGCTGCAGGCGAGCGTGACGGGTGACCTGGTCGACCTCCTGCGCGAGGAGCGCCAGCGCCGTGAGGAGGCCGACAGGGCCCGCTCGGAGCGCGAGACCCAGGCGCTCCAGGGCCGGTACTCCGGCACCCAGGCGCGCTACCGCAACCTGCCGAGGGTGTCCGCGCGCAGCCAGATCGCCATCAATGCCGCCCTCAAACAACTGGGCGTGAAGTACCGGTATGCGATGAGCAAGCCCGGTGTGGCGTTCGACTGCTCCGGTCTGACCACGTATGCGTGGGCCAAGGCCGGTGTCGGTCTGCCGCGCAACTCGCGCGCCCAGTACAACGCCCTCCCGAAGATTCCGAAGTCCATGGCGATGCCCGGCGACCTGATCTTCACCGGCTCGCCGATCCACCACGTCGGCATCTATCTGGGCGGCGGCACCATGGTGCACGCCCCGCAGTACGGGGATGTCGTCAAGGTGTCGCCGATCCGATGGTGGAAAGTGGTCGGCGTCGTCCGGCCGGGCTGACCTGAATTACGGTCAGTCGCCATGCAGGGGATCGATGAGGCCAGGGTCGGGGCGTGGCTCGACGCGAACATCGAGGATGCGGCCGGTCCGTACGCATACGAACTGATCGCGGGCGGGCGGAGCAACCTCACGTACAGGGTCACGGATGCCAACGGCCTCCGCATGGTCCTGCGCCGGCCTCCCCTCGGGCACGTCCTCGCCACGGCGCACGACATGGCGCGCGAGCACCGCATCATCAGCGCGGTCGGGCGGACCGGTGTGCCGGTCCCGCGGTGCCTCGGCCTGTGCACCGATGACGCGGTGAACGGCGCACCGTTCTACGTGATGTCCTTCGTGGACGGCGTCGTCCTCGACAGCCAGGAGCGCGGGGAGGGGCTGGTGGAGCAACTGCGCGCGGCAGCAACGGACCACCTCGTTGATGTCCTTGCCGACCTCCACGCTGTCGATGTGGACGCGGTGGGCCTCGGTGACCTTGCCAAGCGCGAGGGATACGTGGAGCGCCAGGTCAAGCGGTGGACCACGCAGTGGGAGAACTCGAAGACGCGGGAGCTCCCCGCCATCGAGGAAGTCGCACGGCTGCTGGCCGTGCGTATCCCCGCGCAGCAGGGCGTGTCGATCGCCCACGGCGACTATCGCTTCGGCAACGTCCTCACCGACGTCACGCACGGCAGGGTCGCGGCGGTCCTCGACTGGGAACTGTGCACGCTCGGCGACCCCCTCGCCGACCTCGGCTACATCGGTGTGTACTGGAACGAACCCGGACAGCCCGTTCGCCGCGCCAACGATCCGTCCGGGCTGCCGGGGTTCCCCGGGTACCGCCATCTCGTGGACCGATATGCCGCGCGGACGGGCCGTGACGTGTCCGACGTCGGCTACTACGTCGCGTTCTCCAGTTTCAGGCTGGCCGTCATCAGCGAGGGCGTGTACGCCCGCTACATGAAGGGTGCCATGGGCAACCAGGACTTCGACGCATCATCAATGAAGGCCGGCACTGACGCGCTGGCGGAGTCCGCTCTCGCGGCCTTGAAGGAGATCTGAGCCATGGACACTGCACTCACAGGCTGGACGAGGTCCACGTTCGAGGCTGCGGGCCTCGAACGTGAGGTGTGGACGAAGGGCACCGGCCCGGCGGTGATCGTGGTGCACGAGGTGCCCGGTATCACCCCGAAGGTGCAGCGGTTCGCCGAGGAGGTCGTGGGGTGCGGGTTCACCGTTGCCATGCCGAGCCTCGTCGGCACGCCCGGGCAGGAGATGAGCAACGGGTACGCGGTTCGGTCCCTGCTGAAGGTGTGCGTGGCGAGGGAGTTCGTGTCGCTCGCCACGAACCGCACCTCGCCCGTCATCGCGTGGCTGCGGGCGCTCGCACGCGACATGCACGGGCGTGCGGGGGGCAAGGGCGTCGGTGCGGTCGGCATGTGCTTCAGCGGCGGGTTCGCGCTGGGGATGATGGTCGACGACATCATGGTCGCCCCGGTGCTGTCACAGCCGTCCCTCCCGTTCCCGGTGGGCAAGAAGCGCGCGGCCGACCTCAATCTCTCGCCGGACGATGCTGCAGTCATCGCACAGCGCGCGGCGGAGGGCTGCGAGGTGCTCGGGCTGCGCTTCACCGGGGACAAGTTGGTGGGCGACCGCTTCGCGTCACTGCGCACGCTGCTGGGCGACGCGTTCATCGCTGTGGAGCTCCCGTCGTCGAAGGCGAGCGACCACAGCGTGCTGACGGAGCAGCGCGACGAGGAGAGCGTGCAACGGGTGCTGCAGTTCTTCCGCGACAAGCTGCTCTAGCGCGGGCCCCCGTCGATGTTCAGCAGCGCACCTGTGGTGTAGCTGCTGGCATCGCTCGCGAAGTAGAGCGCGGCGCCGATGATCTCCTCCGGCTCGCCGCCGCGCTGCAGCGCATACGCGGTCTGGGCGCGCTTCGTGAACATCTCCATGTCCCACGCCTTCGAGATGTCGGTGAGGAACGGGCCGGGAACTATGCAGTTCACGCGCACGTTCGGCCCGAATGCGTTCGCCAGGCCGACCGTGAGGGTGTTGATGCCCGACTTCGCGGCGCCGTAGATCACCTCGTTGCCGGACGGCCGACGGGACGCGATCGACGAGACGTTGATGATGGAACCCCTCCGCCCCGACTCCACCATGTGGGTGCCGATCAGTGCGGACAGGCGGAACGGGCCCTTCAGGTTCACGCCCATCACCTTGTCGTAGAGGTCCTCGGTGACCGCGGTGAGCGAGGGGTAGAGCGGCGACATCCCGGCGTTGTTGACGAGGATGTCGATGTTGCCGAATTCCGCGATGGACTCGGCCGCGAGTCGGCCGGCGTCGTCCCACGAGGCCGCGTGGTACGCCACGGCGAGCGCCCGCACGCCACGGGAGCGCACCTGCCCAGCCACCTCCTCGCAGTTCTCGAGCTTGCGGCTGGCGATGACCACGTTCGCACCGTGGTCAGCGAACGCAAGGGCCATCTGCTGGCCCAGTCCGCGGCTGCCGCCGGTGATGATCGCTGTCTTCCCCGTGAGGTCGAAGAGGTTCCTTGTGTTCACGCCCGCACCTGTGCCTTGTAGTCGCCGTGGCGGAACGCCGCCACCGTTCGCCCCACCGTAGAGCCGTCGGCACCGTCGATGAGATGGCGGGCGAGCAGTCCCTTGGCCGCCTTGGCGTTGTGCCCCCCGACGGCCCCTCCGGAGCGGGCGACCAGGTCCACATGGATGACATCCGGGAGGAGATCCCAGTTGACGGCTGCTGCGTGTTCCTTGGGCAGGAGGTCCACGATGACCCTGCCCCGTGCGAGCCGCGCGATTTCTGCCGTCACGGCAGCGGACCAGAACCGGCCGAGCTTGCCGAGCGGGGCGATCGACGCACCCATCTTCAGTTTGTAGTCGGGCACCTGCTCGTCGGCCCGAACGACCCCGAGCAGGCCGCTCGGCACGAGGATCGACGCCAATGCCGCCTTGCGTGCCGGCGCAGTCAGGGATGAGAGGTCCAGGTGGTCCCAGACGACCCCTGTGTAGCGCTGCCATGCGGGCAGGGTGGGTGCCCCGATGACGGCCTGGTTGGCGGCCCGTGCCCGTGCCAGGGCATCCCCACCCACCCCGAGCAGTTTCTGGTCCCCGCCACGGGCTTTGCCCAGAGCTGCCGACACCTGCCCCCTCATCTCGCCGAGGGCCCTGCCGGTGGGGCCTGTTGCGGGGTCCCAGGTGGTCCCGCGCCGTCCGTGTGCGGCTTTGCCCTCCGAGGGTGGCAACAAGATGATCATGGCATTCCCCCGTGAGACATTGCGACCGTGACTTTCTCACGGGCAGGTTCTAGTCTGACCGTATGCGAGTACACGTTGATTCTTCAAAGTGCCAGGGCCACAACCGCTGCTATGCGCTTGCCCCCGAACTGTTCGATGTCGATGAGTACGGCAACGCCTTCGAACTGAACGACGGGGTCGTGCCGGTCGAGCTGGAGGCAAAGGCCAGGCTCGCGGCGAACAACTGCCCCGAGTTCGCCATCATCATCGAAGACTGACGACACCCCCGCAACCAGGAGACCCCCATGACCACCGTCTACGGCCCCGTCACCGACTGGGCGACCGATTTCGACCACGGCGACCCCGAGTACAACAAGAACATTCACCAGATCTGGGAGACGCTGAAGGCGTCGGGCTGCCCGATCGCGCACACGGAGCGCTACGGCGGCACGTGGCTGCCGCTCACCCACGAGATGGTGCACGAGATCGCCTACGACACCGACCACTTCACCAGCCGCAACGTGGTCGTCGGCCAGTTGAAGCCGAGCCAGGTGGAGGGTGCGATCCCGGCACCCATCGGCGGCGCGCCGCCGATCACCAGTGACCCGCCGTTCCACGCCGGTGCGCGTCGCCTCCTGCTGCCGGCGTTCTCGCCGAAGAAGATCGACCCGCTCCGCTCGAAGATGGAGAAGATGTGCAACGACCTCATCGACAAGATGGGCGACCGTGAGCACGTCGACGCCGCGCTCGAGTACAGCCAGCACATCCCGGTCCTCATCATCGCCGAGATGCTCGGTCTCCCGCTCGAGGACGCCGACAAGTTCCGCGGCTGGGTGAACCTGGTGCTCGGCAACATCGGTGACGAGCGCAATGAGGACCGCATGGCCCAGTTCATGGAGTTCGACGCGTACCTCCACAAGCACATCGCCGACCACGTGGAGAACCCGCGCGACGACCTCATCTCGTTCCTGCTCGACTCCGAGATGGACGGGCACAAGCTTCTTCCCGAGCACGTGCAGGGCACCGTGCTGCTCATCCTCATTGCCGGCATCGACACCACGTGGTCCGGCATCGGGTCCTCGCTGTGGCACCTCGCCACGAACGCGGTGGACCGCCGCCGCCTCGTCGAGAACCCCGAGATGATCCCGCAGGCGGTCGAGGAGTTCCTCCGTGCGTACGCACCGGTGACCATGGCGCGCCTCGTCAGGGAGGACGTCGAGTTCCACGGTGTGCAAATGAAGGAGGAGGACTGGGTCCTCCTGCCGTTCCCCGCCGCCAACCGCGACGAGGCACAGTTCGAGAATGCGGACACGGTCGACATCGACCGTGAGGAGAACCGTCACGCGGCGTTCGGCCTCGGCATCCACCGTTGCATCGGGTCGAACCTCGCGCGCCTGGAGCTGAACGTCGCGGTGGAGACGTTCCTCAAGCGGTTCCCCGACTTCGAACTGAACGGTTCCGAGGAAGTCACGTGGAGCACCGGACAGGTGCGCGGCCCGCGCACGCTGCCGTTCCGCGTCCTCTCGCGCTCCTGAGGCGGGACACAGCCCGCACCTAGGATGGCGGGGCCATGCCCCAGCCTGATCTGTTTGCCGACGGTACCCCCATGGGGCTGAACCCGGAGCAGGAGGACGCGGTCACCCACCCCGGCGGGCCACTCCTCGTCGTGGCGGGTGCCGGCTCCGGCAAGACGCGTGTGCTCACGCAGCGGATCGGGTGGCTGATCTCGCGGGGCACCCACCCCAGCCGCATCCTCGCGATCACGTTCACCAACAAGGCTGCCGACGAGATGCGTCACCGGGTGCGCGACATCGTCGGGCCCGTGGCGAACAACATGTGGGTCACCACGTTCCACAAGGCGTGCGTGCGAATCCTGCGGAACCACGCAGACGTGCTCGGCTACCCGAAGACCTTCACCATCTACGACAGCCAGGACTCGAAGCGCCTGACCGGCTACGTGATCAGGGACATGGGCCTCGACCCCCGCAAGTTCACGGCCCAGTCCGTGCAGGCGCGGATCAGCCTGTGGAAGAACGAGTTGATCGGCGTCGACCGCGCGGCCGACACTTCGGCGCACATCGCCGAGCGGCGCCTCGCGGACGTCTACCGCGAGTACCAGACCAGGCTGTTGCGCGCGGGGGCCATGGACTTCGACGACCTGCTGGTGAACGTGGTGCGACTGTTCGAGCAGCACCCCGACATCCTCCGTCTCTACCAGGAGCGCTTCGAGCAGATCCTGATCGACGAGTACCAGGACACCAACCTGGCGCAGAACCGGATCGTTCTCATGCTCGGTGCGGTGCACCACAACGTCTGCGTCGTGGGCGACAGCGACCAGAGCATTTACAAGTTCCGCGGTGCCGACATGCGCAACATCGACCAGTTCGAGATTGCCTTCCCGGATGTCACGGTGGTCGTCCTCGCACAGAACTACCGCAGCACCCAGAACATCCTGGGCGCCGCCAACGCGGTCATCGAGCAGAACACCGAGCGCCGCCCGAAGAACCTCTGGAGCCAGGC
>SXGQ01145844.1_pt1 | contig 19200 bp, 12 predicted proteins | sample 3178371 | NCBI WGS metagenome assembly SXGQ01 (sample SAMN11356859, study PRJNA531348) | freshwater metagenome | isolation source: freshwater sample F1-20 | place: China: Fuxian Lake, Yuxi | collected 2017-12-25 | reverse complement strand
GCTGTGTTGAGACCAACCTGGGCTGCATCGCCGGTCTGGCTTACCTGAAGGCCAAGAACTTGATGACCATGAACCCCACTGGCTCCGGTGGTGTGCCCGGTAGAATGTACAGACCCGGCCTGTACTAAACCATCAGAAAACCTACGGTTTTCCGAACCTTTCCCTCAGAAAACCTACGGTTTTCCGAACCTTTCCCTTCAATGCCAAGGTTAAAGGGACGGAAGTCCCTTCTTATTACATTATTCCATAATTACTTAAACGGTAATTATGTAACATTAGTATTTAGCATCGCAGAATGTTGATTCGGGTGGACGTGCGCGAAGCTGATTTGTTGAGCCTGTTTCAAATAAATTTGGTCGGCACAATTCACACGTTGCGGTCCGAAGCGCTTCCCGTCGGCGACGTCATTCTCTCTTCGGCGGATGGCGAAACGGATTACATCGTGTTTGAGCGCAAAAGCTTGGCGGATTTAGCGGCTTCCATTCGCGACGGCCGCTACAAGGAGCAATCCCTTCGGCTCCAAGCATTTCCCGGCGTGCACCAGCACAACGTGGTGTACATCATAGAGGGCGACTTTGCGCGATACAACGAGCGCTTTAGCAAAATCGGGAAGGGGGCGCTGCAGTCGGCCATGTGTTCGCTGAATTACTACAAGGGGTTCAGCGTGGTGCGCACCATGTCCGTCATGGAAACGTACGACATCATTCACAGCTACGCCAACAAGCTGGCCGCATCCCCCGCGCCGTACGGGCACTACCACCATCGTGCACCTGCACCTGGTCTTACTGATGCCGATGCGACTGGTGATGTTGAGGCGTCGTATTGTGGCGCGCTCAAGGTGAAGCAGGTCAAGTCCGAAAACATCACGCCGCAAAACATTGGAGAGATCATGCTGTGCAATATTCCGAGCGTGAGCACCAAAACGGCGACCGTCATCATGAAAAAATACGGCACATTGGGCGCTTTAATGGACGCGCTTAAAGGAAGCGCTGACTGCTTGGACGACATCCGGTTGGAAACGCAGCGCAAGTTAAGCAAACAATGCATTCATAACATTTATAATTTTTTAATCGGGTAATGTATGTATACGCAATAAGCAAAGCGCTAAGCGAAAGCACTAAGCGAAAGCACTAAGCGAAAGCACTAAGCGAAAGCACTAAGCGAAATGGAGCTCATGAGTGTCATCAAATGCATATTGATTGTGATGCTCATATTTGCGGGGTATTATGTGGTTACCCGAAGCGTGATCAAGCGTGGCCATCGCGAAGGGTTTTCACTGGGCTCCAACAATAGCAACACTGCATCGTCTTCGTCAGACACCCCTAGCGTGACTGCAGAAAAATCGGTGGACATCATTAATAAGAGCACCACGAACATGCTTGGCACGCTGCAAGTGGATAGTGGTCGCACATCGTACGAAACTTTAATTGAAAACATGGACGCATGGACGCAAGCCAAGGTTCTGTCGTCTCTCAACACGCTTGCTGCGCAAATGATTGCCGATTCCAGCGACACGGCGTCCATGATGTCGCCCCCCAGCGACAAAACGGTGTCCATCATGAATGCCATCAACACCATGATCAGTTTTCACGGCACGAGCCTTCCGGCCGCGATGAAGTATCTAGACAACGCTTGAAAGCAACGCAAGCTTAACCTAATTGAAATCATGATCAGGGCACGAAAATGCTCACTTCATCCCCCGAATACTTTCCGGCATCAATCTGGGCTTGCGTGTACGCATCGCCGCCCCAGTTGGGATCCATGGGGTTTGCGCTCAAGCCCTTGGGTTTGCGCTTGGCATAAGCGGACCCCACGTTGGGCTCCATGGGGTCAAACGGCGGGTACGAGTTCGCATTCGCGGGCGGCTTGTCGGCGTCGTTTTCAATCAAGTCGGCATTTGCGTGCGCATCGGCAACGCCGGAGGTGGCGACGGGGGGCAGGCCGCCCTGCAAGTCCAGCGGGCCCGGACGAATCTGGTACACGGGTTTCCCCTGCGCATCAAACGAGTGCTGCAAATACAAAACAGGGCAGCGAATGCCTTGCCCCCGCTGCCAGTCCATAAATTCCACGTACTCTTCTAAATTGTTGAACTTAAGCGGGTTCACGCCGGGCACGCTGGCAAGCCGGCTGTTGTGCAAATACAGTTTGCTGCCTTTTTGTATGAGGAGGTTCGGGCACCGATCCCGGTTGGCATTCGTGCGTTCGCGACCTTCAAACGCTTCCCGCACGTCCTGGCTGGTGTGTGTCACGGTGAACAGGAGTCCAATGATGAACATGGCTAAAATGGCCCAAGTGGTCAGTCGCATTTGCATTTCAATGGAAGATGATATATGTTCGTGATATAATTAAATTGGCACAACAATCCAAATTTAATTATATGCAAAGTATATGCAATACTAAACAATGACGAAAACGCTGAACCGCTACAACCGAAAACGCAGGTCCAAAACGCAGCGAAAACGCCGTGGAGGACTCAAATATCAAGCGCTCAGCCACTATCCCGGACAAATTCACAATTTTGACAGGGCAAGCAACAATTTAGACGCGCTGGATTCAATGATCATGGAGAGCCAAATTCCGGTGCTGGTCCGTCATCACCGCAAAAGCTGCCCGAATTGCGAGGATTTTGAAAGAACCTGGAAAAACATTGAAACCGGCGCAAACGGTCATCCCGATTACAGCGTTGCCAGCTTGGATGACTGGGCCACCGACCACATGAACAAAAAACATTACTCGCGGCACGGCTACTCCGTCTCGGCCGTTCCCACGGTGGTCATGATTGACCGCGACCGAGTGCCAAAGGAGCACAAGGGTCCAAACACGTTGGAAGCGCTGGAAGAGTTTTTGAAAAAGCACGGCATGCAACTCAAGATTGTGCCGATTGAGCCAGAACCGGCGTCAGAAGAACCCCGGTTTTCAATGGACTCTGTGGACCAACAACCTTTAAATCAGCCTTTAGAGCAGCCTGTAGAGCAGCCTTTAAATCAGCCTTTAGAGCAGCCTGTAGAGCAGCCTTTAGAGCAGCCTGTAGAGCAGCCTGTAGAGCAGCCTTTAAATCAGCCTTTAAATCAGCCTGTAGAGCAGCCTGCTTCATTTATTGACAATGTGAAAGAGAAGGTGGGAGCAATAGATGCAACCATTGAAAGTGGGGTTAGCAAGGTAACATCTACTTTGACGGAACCCATCAATTTTGATAACTTGTTTTCTACATCATCTACTAACAAGAATGTTAATGCGACAGTGAATGCATTTCCAGAGGCTCCTCCTGCTGCTGCTACTAATTCGGTTGCTGCTACTAATTCGGTTGCTGCTACTAATTCGGAAAACAATCAAATCACTGGAGCACCACAGGTTCCGTCCATCGGAGGAAGGAGATACCGAAAGAGCAAAAAAGGTAAAAAAGACAGAAAATCTAATTCAAAACGTCGTACAAAACGACGACGATCCAATAAAAAATGAAAATGAAATGGAATGGAATGGAATCTGCAAAAAATTGAATTCCACAATGAAATGAATTTAAATGCTGCAACTGATACAGCATTTAAATACTGTCAATAATAATGGCTTCACAACAACAAGAACAAGAACAAGAACAAGAACAAGGCTCCTTCCGTTTGTTTGACTTCCAAGTGAGGGATGAGGTGGCGGGCTCGTCGTCGGGGTCTGGATCTTCCAGCAGTGGCTCTGGTGGCCACGGCATCAGCATCGGCAAGGACAAAAAACAATTCACCATCCAAATGTTTGGCATCAACGAGCAGGGCGAGACCTGCTGCATCGTCGTGCGCGATTATCAGCCCTTCTTTTACGCGAAAGTCCCCGAGTCATGGGGGTTTGACGCCAAGGCGCTCTTCATCGCCGATATCAAGAAAGCAGTCGGAAAATTCAGCGAGGAATCCATTTTGACCGACGAATGCAAGCTCATTCGCCGCAAAACGCTCTACGGGTTTGACGGCGGCAAGGACCACAAGTTCATCATGCTCAAATTCAAAAACATGGCAACCATGAACAAAGTCAAGGCACTGTGGTACGAACGCAAAGGTGCCAATTCAGAAATGCGTCTGAATTGCCGTGGTTACAAGGGCACCCAACTTTACGAGGCCAACATTCCCCCCCTGCTGCGCTACTGCCACATCAAGGACATCAGTCCGTCCGGCTGGGTGAAGGTGAAAGGCGCCCCCGTTGAATCCAACAAGCAAACCACGTGCCGCTACGAATACCGCGTGGGGCACAAGGACGTCGCCCCGCAGCCCGACAAGGAAACCCGCGTGCCCTACAAAATCATGAGTTTTGACATTGAAGCCAGCAGCAGCCACGGCGACTTCCCCGTGCCCATCAAAACCTACAAAAAACTGGCGATGAATATTGTGGACGCGTCTTTGAAGGATCCAGCCGCATCAACCAAATCCGAAGTGCAGCGCATGATTCGCACGGCGTTTCACGACCCGCAGAAGGGCCAACCGTTGTTCACGCTGCACGACGACATTGATCGCATTTACACCAAAACCGTGCCCACAATGCAAAGCATGGACGCCATGTTTGAGCGCATGTGGTCCACACCCGTGCAAACGCTGGTGCAAGAGGCCGACCCAGAAACATTGCATGTGAACACGATTGAGAGCATGTTTGAAAAGCTTAAAGCCGAAGCGGAACAAGAGGAACAAGCGGAACAAGCGGAAGACAATGACGAAGATGATGCAGCAGCCGACGACATGAAAAGCGTGTACACTACGGCAACGGCCTGTACAAGGCCACCCACATCATCTGCATCCGCATCCGCTTGCGCATCATCATCAACTATCGCCGACATGCTGCGCTCCCCCGGCTTGGATCGCGAAACCAAGATCACTCACATGAACGACGCGCTGCTGGCCGTGTTTCCGCCCGTGGAAGGCGACAAGGTCACGTTCATCGGCTCCACTTTCCTGCGATACGGTGAAGACCGCCCCTATTTGAACCACTGCCTCGCCCTGGGCAGCTGCGACCCCGTGCCCCGGGCCGAAATCGTGAGCTGCAAGACCGAGCGCGCGCTGCTCCAAGCTTGGACCGCCCTTGTCCAGCGCGAAGACCCCGACATCATCATCGGCTACAACATCTTCGGCTTTGACTACAACTTCATGTTTCGCCGCGCCCTGGAAAACCACGTGGAGGACGAGTTCCTCAAGCTCTCGCGCAACGCCGACGAGTTTTGCGGCAAGCGCGATTTCAAAACGGGGCGTGTGGACATTGAACAAACCAGCATCGCCCTCGCCAGCGGCCAGTACGACTTGCACTACATTGCCATGCCCGGCCGCCTGCAAATTGACATGTACAACTACTTCCGCCGCGACTACAACCTCACGTCCTACAAGCTGGACTACGTGGGTTCCTACTTCATCGGCGACAATGTCAACAATGTAGAGCACCACGCGGACAAGACCCGCATATTCAGCAAGAACCTCGTCGGCCTGGAGGTCGGCAACTACATTGAGTTGGAGGAAACCGGCCACTCCACGGATCCCTACAAGGACGGCCAAAAATTCCAGGTCGTCGCAGTCAATCGCGCTGCCGCCTACTTTGAAATCGTCGGTCACGAGACCCCTGACCTGACGAAGCACGTGCGCTGGGGGGTCTCTAAAGACGACGTCACGCCGCAGGACATTTTCCGCATGACGAACGAGGGCCCGGGCCCGCGCGCCGTCATCGCCAAGTACTGCATTCAGGACTGCAACCTCGTGCACCACCTCATGAACAAGGTGGACGTCATCACGGGCTACAACGAAATGGCGAAGATTTGCAGCGTGCCCATCAGTTTCCTGGTCATCCGCGGCCAGGGCATCAAGCTCACCAGCTACATGGCCAAAAAGTGCCGCGAGAAAAACACGCTCATGCCCGTCATTGACAAGGGCCCGTCCGGCGAGGGCTACGAGGGCGCCATCGTGCTGCCCCCCAAGCGCGGCCTCTACTTGGACAACCCCGTGGCATGCAACGACTACTCGTCGCTGTATCCGTCCTCCATGATCAGCGAGAACCTGTCCCACGACAGCAAGGTGTGGACCAAGGAGTACGACCTGGACGGCAACTTAATTCGCGAAACGGGTGAAAAGGACCCGAAGACGGGGCAACACATTTACGACAACCTGCCGGAATACACGTATGTGGACGTGGAGTACGACACGTACCGCTGGAAGCCGAACCCGCGCGGCAAGATGGAAAAGCACTTGAGTGGCAAAAAGGTGTGCCGGTTCGCGCAGTTCAAACACGGCACCAAAGCCATTCTGCCGTCCATTCTGGAAGAGCTGCTGGCCGCGCGCAAGGCCACGCGCAAGCTGGCGGAGCAGCAGTCCGACCCCTTCATGGCCAACGTGCTGGACAAGCGGCAGCTGGCTTACAAGGTGACGGCAAACTCGCTGTACGGCCAGTGCGGCGCCAAGACCAGCTCGTTCTACGAAGTGGATGTGGCGGCTTCCACGACCGCCACGGGGCGCAAATTATTGACATACGCCAAACGCATGGTGGAGGAGGTGTACGGGGACGCCGAATGCCAAACAAGCAAATACGGCATCGTGCACACGCGGGCGGAGTACGTGTATGGGGACAGTGTGGCGGCACACACACCGGTGTATGTTCGGTTGGGCGGCGTCATTGACGTTTGTCCCATTGAAGCGCTTGCAGAAAAATACGGGGCTAATCCGGATAACTCTAATACCTGGACACAATGCAAAGAAGAGGGAAAACAAACCAAAGAAGTTTGCGAAATGATGTGCGGGGTGGAAACGTGGTCAGAAAAGGGATGGACTCGTCTGCATCGCGTCATCCGTCACGCGCTTGCCCCTCACAAAAAAATGATGAGAATTGTTACTCACACGGGAATTGTTGATGTCACTGACGACCACTCTTTGATTCTGGCAAATGGTGAAGAAATTTCACCAAAAAATGTGGAGATTGGAACCAAATTGCTGCATTCTGCGTTGCCTTTGCCAGACGCGTCGGTGGTAACAATGTCATCGGTGTCGGTTGAACAAGCAAGAGTCATGGGAATATCATTTGCGGCAGACAATGATGAAAAAAAAATCATCCCAACCAGCATCCTCAATGGCACAAGAGAAGTTCGCGAGAGTTTTTGGAACGGCATGTTGAGTGAATACAAAATACCCCCCATTGACGACAATGAGGATGAGGAAGAGGAGGAGGAGGGGGTAAGGGGGAACCATTGGTTCCCCCGGGTTGACCAGAAAAATCAAATCAGCTCTGCATGCATATGTTTGTTGGCTCAAAGTCTTGGATGGAAAACATCGTTGAACACTCGTTCAGATAAGATGGATATTTACAGAGCGACAATGACAACCCGTGTTCAGAGAAAATGTCCCGATTCTATCAAGAAAATTGTGACATTGCCAGTTGAGGAGAATCAATGCGTGTACGATTTGACCACGGACAATCATCATTTTGCGGCTGGGATTGGAAACATGATTGTGCACAACACGGACAGTGTATTCTACACGTTCAACTTAACTCACACGGACGGAACCCCGATCCGCGGCAAGCAGGCGCTGGAAATCACGATTGAGCTCGCGCGCCAGGTGGGCGACATGGCGTCGGCGTTCCTCAAAGCACCGCACGGTTGGGTGTATGAAAAGACGCTCATGCCGTTCGGCCTGCTCCAGAAGAAGCGCTACTTCGGCATCTTGTACGAGACGGACCCCAACAAGGGCAAGCCGAAGAGCATGGGTATCGTGCTGCGCCGCCGCGACAATGCGCCCATCGTGAAGGACGTGTATGGCGGTTTAATAGACATCCTGACGAAGCAGCAGGACTTGGAGGCGGCGGTCAAGTTCGTGCGCGAGTCGCTGCAGTCCCTCGTGGACGAGCGCGTGCCCATGGACAAGCTCATCATCACAAAGTCGCTGCGCTCCACGTACAAGAACCCGCAGCAAATTGCGCACAAGGTGCTGGCCGACCGCATGGGCAAGCGCGATCCGGGCAACAAGCCGAGTTCGGGCGACCGCATCCCCTTCGTGTACATCCACAACGCCGACAAGAAGGCGCTGCAGGGGGACCGCATTGAGACGCCGGACTACATCCGCGCCAAGCGGCTGAAACCGAACTACTCGTTTTATATCACGAACCAGATCATGAAGCCCGTGGCGCAGCTGTTCGGGCTCGTTTTAGAACAAATGGTGGCGTTTCGGCGCAAGAAGGCGCGCTTCCTGGAAGAGCTGGAATCCGTGCGGAGCAACTGGACGGAGAGCGACGACAAGCTGCAGAAGAAGCTGGACGACTTGCGCTTTCGCGAAGTGAAGGAGCTCATATTTGACGACTACCTGCGCCAGGCTGACAACATGGCGAAATCAAACAAGAGCATAACGGAGTTCTTCAAAAGCAATGCGAAAAAATGAATGGTAAGCAAATAAATAAGTACAAATAAGTACAGATAAGTTGTGTAATGTTTTTTTTTATTACACAATTGTATATGTCAATAATACAAATAGAAACATGCCTAATTTTGTATTACGTGTTGATCCGCGCACCAAAAGTGCGAAATTTGTATTGAAGTCTCGCACCGCACATGTCAAAAAACCAAAACCAGTAACCTTCACGGTAAGGAAACCACAACTCAAGGAAAAGGTGTTTCCTCTGCAGACGACTCGCAAAAAATACATTAGAAAAGAACCCTATAAACAACTGGATCCATCAAGAAAACGAGTATTGAGAAGCAGTCCTTCTCTATGTAGCCCCGAATTCTCTAAAAAACAAATCAAGTATGTTGCCGCAATCGTGTGTCATGGTATCTCATGCGATTCGGCGAAACATCTTGTGTGCGAACATCTTGACACGTGCGAAAATCCATTATTCAAAACAGAGTATGATCTGGTTTTAACAAGCAGATATGGAGACACTTCCGAAATTTATGGCAATTCGCATTTGGTTGCCAATTATCTTTGTGAAAAAATAAAAGATAGGAAAACTGGGAAGGGTGCCGAATTTATGCAAATTTTAGATTCAACAATTGACAGGTGGGCAATTACTAGTGCTGATGGAACAAACAAAGGAATTGGCGGCGCATTAGGAAAAGATACCATCTTAACCCAAAAAAACATTGGAGATGATGTCGCTGATCTGGATATTTTCATGGAAGGAACACATGCTCCTTACATTGCTGAAAACAATAATGATAACGACAGCATATTTTTATTCAAATTTGATCCGATTAATGATTGCAACAATGTACAGGATCATAATGCATTAACAGTTAATCCGAGTGATTTACTTAAACGAAACCCTGGTCTAGATTATGTTGCCCAAACTGCGCACAATTTGCAAAGCATTATTGAACCAACCGGCGCCAAAATGCAAAACGGATGGAGCGATGTGACACATCAACTGATGGAATTCAGAGATGATCCTGATCCAGATAAGCGCACTGTTCGGCTTTCTGACATTCTTGGAAAAAAAGGCATTTTTCCCGAAGGCACGGTTGTGGTTGCCTACGTGTGTCGCAGCACATTGGTTGATGATTTGTGTGTGGAAACTCCAAGGAACTCAGATTATGAGTCTGTTGCATCAACGCCCACATCTAACCCTGCAATTGATGATAATGATGATAATACCGGGTTTGAGTTGTTTGACACAGACAGTATGTCCTCATGGAATTTTGATGGCGGTGCAATCAAAAAAATGAAACACAGAAAATCTCTCAAAAAACGAAGGCGCTAATCCACATCGTCAATGTTACGAGGTCCTCCTGCGCTTGGACCTGCTCCTGCGCTTGGACCTGCTCCTGCGCTTGGACCTGCTCCTGCGCTTGGACCTGCTCCTGCGCTTGGGCCTGCTCCGCTTGGGCCCCGGTTTGCTCTATTATTCATCAAATCAAATGAAAAAATAATGGAATCATCGTTGACTGCATTCAATTCAAATCCAGGAATGTTTGGGCTATTGCGCAACAGTTCATTGTAAACTGAATTAATATTGAGGTCAGATGCAAGTGGAATATTTACCATGCGGTCAGGTATGGCATTGGTTGCATTGGTTGCATTGGTTGCATTGGTTGCATTGGTTGCACTGCGCAAATTATGTCGGCATGTTGGGCATGTGTTATTCATCCGCAACCAATGCGCCAAGCTTTCTGAATTGAAAATGTGTCCACAATGGCGAATGCGTGCAACTTGTTGATCGGTTTCAAACACATCGTGGGTGATTGAACACACCGTGTTTAATGGATTTGCAATGTTTCCAAATTGTGTGAGTTCAACTCGCTCATCCAGTTCAGCCTGTGTAAGTCGTCGTTCTTCTGGTTGATACAACATACTCATCAATGCATTAACAATGCTGTTTTCCAATGCATGTGTTGTTTGGGTTCGTAACGGCACAGTGGTTCGTAACGGAATAGTGGTTCTAAATGATTGTTGTGGTTGTTGTGGTTGTTGTGCTTGTTGGTTCCGGTTCCCTTGAGGTTGTGCTTGTTGTGCTTGTTGTGCTTGTTGTGCTTGTTGTGCTTGTTGTGCTTGTTGAGGTTGTTGGTTCCGGTTCCCTTGAGGTTGTGCTTGTTGTGGTTGTTGGTTCCGGTTCCCTTGAGGTTGTGCTTGTTGTGGTTGCAGTGACCAAGGGTAAGGATTTGCATTGATTAAACTTTGTGTGCTATGCAAAGATTGTGCTAATAAATGATACATGTGGTTGGCGTAGTATGTGAAATGCGTGTAACTTTGAATCAAACTTTCATGCATGGCAAATAAGCGTGCGTTGTAAAATGGAATATTTGTGTGCAGTTCTGGTGAACGGGGTGCATTGGACTCTTGGTTGCGAGTCCGATTGCGATTGTGATTGCGATTGTAACTAGGCATTTGATAATTTGTGTGGTTTGGATTGAGTTATTATCATTTTTTTAAGCACAAACAAATGATAAAGAATAAAGAATGAAAATAATGCAAAAAAGGTAAACACCTACAATGAGTTTCGATCTCATGACCTCCCAGTTAAGATAACCATCCTGTCGTTCGGACTATGTGCACAATGAAATGCACATGGTCATTTATTTGACTGGACGATGTTGGGGTTCCGGGCGCTCTTCCACTGAGCTATGCAGGTTTATGAATACTTCGTGTATGTAACACAAAGGCTCTGGTGCACTGCATGCACCTGTGCGACGTTGTTGTTGTTATACCACCTGCAGGTATCGATCCCGCACCGTTCTTTTAATGAGAAAGAGATAACCATCAGTATTTCGGACCTCTAAAGGTCTAATGGGTAACCGACGATGTTTAACGTCCGCCGTGGAGGTGGTTTGATATCAGGGAATGGAGGGGGTGCCCTCTTGGCTGCTTCTTCAAAGCAGCTGAAAGTTAAATTACCGGCGACAGGTTTCGATCCTGTGACCTTCCGCTTATAAGGCGATAACCATCAGTCTTTCGGACTCATGCAAGTCTAATGATGCGACCGACGATGTTTTAGACGCTCTGCCGCTGAGCTACACCGGTTAAATGCTGCGTTTAACGTCCAGCTTGACAGAATGAGCGAATGCGTTTGGCATTCAGACGGTGGCTTCTGTAAAGCCACTAAGTTGGAGAGATACCGGCGATACGTTTCGATCGTATGTCCTCGTGGTTATGAGCCACGCGCGCTCCCGCTGCGCCACGCCGGTAAGAATATCACAGTTGTCACTTGCGGGAATTGAACCCGCACACACACACACGGCTCACTGACATGTCGTTTGCCAACTGAGCCATGAGTGCATGTTCGCATCAACTGCTTGAAGCACATGCAGCGAAATGCATATACATACATGTCGGTTTCTGGATGACCCTTTCATCATATTACTTGATGCACACCCCCTCATCCAGTCCCTACATAGGGGTAATGGTTGGCATGAGTGTCCTTGATGGCAGCAACGGAGGTGGTTGCACGGGCGCATTCACATTTTTGGGGCGCGGGCGATTGAAGTTGGTGGTGTTGCCGTTGAAGGCATTGATGTTGATGGTCAGCTTTGAATCAGCTTCATCCGAAGAAAACGAGGGGGTCAAAGTCATGGTTATACCATAACATGATATTTATTTAAATCATTTTTCTAAATAAATTTAGTATTTGAATTACGGAAATTACAATAAATTGTGAATTGCATGCGCGCTCATTTGTGTTTTTCAATGTGGATGTTTTTGATGAACCCTTTGATGATTTTTTTGTGCGCGTGGTCGTCGTTCTCAATGTTTTTGTAGAGCTCCTTGCACAGCGCCAAATATTCGGTCTGCAGTTTTTCCTTGGATTCCCACCCCGGGTGCGCGTCAATCCAGTCCTGAATGCGCTTGATTTGATAGCACGATGTCAAGTAAATGAATTTCTTGATGTTGGCGCAGTTGTCGTCTTTTTCCCATTCGTCGTTCTTCACGTACATGATTTCGCGCTTCACGTCCGTGCAATGAATGGGGCGCTTGTGCACCTCCATGCCCTTCAAATTATTCACGATGATGGAGCTGACGCCTTCAATGATGCCGTTGTTCTTCGTGAATTCCAAATCTTCCACCGTGATGTTGAGAGATTTCACAAAATCACTCAATTTAATGGCGTCTTTGCATTCGGTGTTCAGAAACACCTGTAAATTGAACTGCTGGTTGTTGGTGGTGGTATTATTATTTATCACTGTATTTCTCTCTTTGCTGAGCTCTATGAGCTGGGTTTGCAGCGTTTTGTTTTGCTCCATGAGCTGTTCCACCATCTTCATCATGAATTCACCTGATGCGGGTGTAGATGCAGCCGATGATGAAGTGGATGATGCAATAGATGCAGTAGATGCAGTAGATGCAGCGGATGCAGCGGATGCAGCGGATGCAGCGGATGCAGCGGATGCAGCGGCTGGATTATTCAGTTTTTTAATGCACTTGGTGGTGGTGATTTGTTCGTTAATTTCACACATGATTGCAAGGCTGCTTGTTGGTTCCGTTATTTTTGAAGATGTTGCCTTTTGCGCGCACTTCTGCTCATGATACCACAAACTGTTTCGGGCGTCGTATCCCTTTCCGCAATGCGGGCATTCAAATGCTTTTTTTGAATTCACGCCTTCGCATTTTTTTTCATGATACCATTTGCCGGACCGAGTTGTAAAAGTTTTGGGACAGTGGTCACATTTGTAATTGGCAACAGGGGAAACAGCACATGCCTTCATGTGATGCCACAAGCTGTTCTTTAATGCATACACTTTTCCACAATTGTTGCATGCAAAAGATTCTTTCTCCATCACACAATGTAATCCAATGCAATGATGAATTTCTCTTATATTGTTCATGCACATTATATTTATATTATTTCACTGCATTTAATAATTTGTTCTATATTATTCTATCATTTTGCATAATCAAATGCCACAGCATATGTCATGTCAACTGTGATCAATGCGAATTGATGCACTCCTACATAACTCAAAAAACGTTGAATATGTTGAATGCATTGTTCTATTCGCGTTGAAAAAACCGTTCTACCGTTAAATAATTCGTTCTAAAAAGTCAAAAATACATAGAACGTTTTTTTCAACACATGGTGCCTTTTTTTAAGTTTTTTTTGGGCCGAAAAATGCACCGCCGTGGTGCCTTTTTTTAAGCGCTGCATGTATGCTCTCATTTTTACGCATTTACTACATAAATTAATTTTGTTATTTTTGTCGAAAAACTTTGCACAAGAGTCGAAAAAATTTCAGAAAATGGACAAAAAAAATGTCCAAAAATCGAATCGACGAAAGACTTTTGGGAAAAAATGCGCGGCGCTAGGTAATTTGCGGAACTTTTTTGGGACGAAATTTTGCAGACCATGATGGTGCGGAAATATTGCACGAATGTGTTTTTTCCCAAAACGCCCTAGAGAGAAAATGGTATAAAATAGGCATATAAAGGAATGCGCACATTGGTATGCATGATCCGAATAAAACCATGAGCAATGTGACTCTTTCAATCCTTCCCACGATGCACATTGAGGGTGCAAGCTACCACAATACAAAGGACATGCTGGCCTTGAATCCCGGGTTTTTCAAGGGGGTCACCACCACCCCTCGCCGAATCATTGACCGAAAGAAGATTCCTGCGACCGATTATGTGTACGCAACCCAGGAAAAGGGAAAGGGGTGGAACCTTTCCACCGACAAGTGCAAAAAAGCGCAGCTGTTGATCTCCACGACTTGGATAAACGCGAACCGGTTTTTTTGTAAACCACCGGTGGTCAGCCAAGTAGAAACGGCCACCGAAGCATCAAATGAAGTGACAAATGAAGTGACAAATGAAGTGACAAAAGACGCTCCGCCGATCATACACCTAAGTGATGCTGAAAAATTTCATGATGTGGATGGACGCGTCATTGAAATTGAAACCAGAGGTGAACGAGATAGAAACAAGATTTATTTCAAGGTGAAAGATGTCAGCATTGGGTTTGAAATGCCAAGATTGAATGACACGTTAACACGTGAACGCGGGTTTGAGCGTGATATTCATTTTACCGCGTTTAAACGTGAAATTAGATCCGTCAATGACGGGTCTAATCCCACGAATAAACCATGCAAGACGACATTATACTTAACATACAAAGGGCTGTTGCGCGTTTTATTCGTGTCTCGCAACAAGCATGTGGACAAATTTCAAGATTGGGCAGAGGAGAAGCTCTTCACAATCCAGATGGGTTCAAAGGAGCAAAAAGTGAAGCTGGGCACCGACCTTTGCAACATTCCGCTCAAAACATACAAGGCCATATTTGAAAGTCACACGTCCAATTTCCCGTCCATTTACTTGCTCGCGCTGGGCAAGGTCCGCGACCTGCGCGCCACCTTTGGCATCGGCGACACCATTCCAGACGATTCGGTGGTTTACAAATACGGGTTCACCCGGGACTTTGCTCGTCGCATCGGAGAACATCAACAAGCGTACTCCAAACTGCCCGGCGTGACGGTGGACGTGAAGTGGTTTCAAAACATAGACATCAAGTACTTGTCCGATGCAGAAAATGAGGTGGAAGAGGAATGCAGCGCGTATGGCACCCGGCTGCAGGTCCCCGACCACAAAGAGTTGATTGTGTTGAACGACCGCCAGTTTGACCACATGCAAAAAACGTACCGTCGCATTGGAAAAGAGTACGCGGGAGCAACGGCCGAGCTGAATGAAAAGATTGAAGAACTGCGAGCCCAAATCAAGGACATGGACATGCAGCACCGGCACGCCCTCCTTGAAAAGGACTTTATCATCCAACGGGTAACCATGCAGCACGAACGCGACACCATGATGTTTGCATTGAAGGAGGACAATTATAAACTGCAGTTACAACTGCAAATGCAAAGCAAATCGTCGCAATAACCAGTATAATAATTCATTACATAATTCATTACATTCACGTGTGTTGGGATGGGATGAATTAACGCCATTTTCTCTCGTGTAATCAATTCCCAAATGCGAAAAAGGCAAGACATGTGCGCACCCAACCACATGGACGGTGTGTTTCATCACAATGTTTGGGTTCTTGTGTTTATGTAAACGAGAGAAATTCATGTATTCATATTCATTTAAAAAATACGCATAAACACATGGCAACATATGCATGCATTCAGCCATTCATTCGTCCATGATGCATTGCATTTACAAGGACAAGGGCCTAAGCGGCCTGGCCAACATGGGCAACACGTGCTATGTGAACGCGTGCCTGCAGATGCTGTCGCACACGTACGAATTCAATGATTTCCTCTCAAAAAACGGCGGCGAATACAAGGCGCGCTTGAACCACAAGGTGGATTCCGTGCTGCTGCACGAGTGGGACAAGCTGCGCGCCATGCTGTGGTCCAGCAACTGCATCATTTCGCCTGGCGGCTTCGTGTCCTCCATGCAGAAAATCGCCAAACTCAAAAACATGGACCTGTTTTCCGGGTTTCAGCAGAACGACGTGGCCGAGTTCCTCGGCTTCTTGCTGGACTGCTTTCACACGGCACTGGCGCGCGAAGTGGAGATGAAGGTGCGCGGGGTTGCTCGCAATGCCACCGACCGCGCGGCCAAGGAGTGTTACGAGATGATGGCGTCCATGTACAAGAAGCAGTACTCCGAGGTGCTGAACATTTTTTACGGCGTGCAGGTGTCCGTCATTGAGCCACTGCAGCCGCACCCGGGTCAAAAAGTCGCGGCGTTAAGCAGCAAGCCGGAACCCTTCTGCATTCTGAACCTGTCCATCCCGGCATCAGCGCCGGCATCAGCGCCGGTGTCGTTGTTTGACTGCCTGGATCACCACTGCGCGCCCGAGGTGCTGAGCGGGGAGAACGCGTGGTTCAACGAAGCCGCGGGCAAGAAGCAGGACGTGCAGAAGCGCCTGTCGTTTTGGAGCCTGCCCAACGTGCTGATCGTGGTGTTGAAGCGGTTTGAAATGAATGCGCGCGGATACGTGCGAAAAATTCAAGTGCCGGTGGACGTGCCGTGCAACCGCGCCGATTTTTCCAAGTACGTGCACGGGTACAATCCGGCGAGCTACGTGTACGACTTGTTCGGCGTGTGCAACCATCACGGCGGGTCGGCGATGGGCGGCCACTACACCGCCACCATCAAGAACGCAAACGGCAAGTGGTACGCGTGCAACGACACGCTTGTGAAGGAGGTGCCCCTGGATTCCAACGCATCCATTGTGAGCAACTTGCCGTACTGCTTGTTTTATCGCAAAGTGGTGCACGGCAGTCAATAATGCCAATAATATTTTGTTTTGTAATTTATATATATCATATATAGCACCCGAAATGAACGTGTCATATGATTCCATCACCGGCATTGGTCAAAACCCGCTGGAATTCATCAATGCCGCACAAAACACGACCACCAGCGGCAAGCTAGTTATGCTGGCAATCCTGACGATCACCATTTTCATATATTACATGGTGTTTTCAACCATGCCCGGCGGCACGGGCACGACCGGGCCTAGCGGCGCCTCCAGCAGCGGTGCCAAGTTTCTGGAAGTCCTCATGTGGGGCACGTTCATCGTGCTGCTGATGATCAACGGCTACCAGTATTTTTTCAACATCAACGTTGTCACCAGCGTGAAGAACTTGTTCAGCGACCAGCCGGAGATTGACATCACGGTGCAGCAGCCGGAGGGCGACTCCGAAACCACCGTGCCCGAACTGCGGTATTTCAAGCAAGTGTTCCACGTGCCGGGCAACGAATACACGTACGATGACGCAAAGGCCGTGTGCCAGGCGTTTGACGCGCGGCTGGCGTCGTACGACGAGGTGGAAAAAGCGTACAGCGGCGGCGCGGAGTGGTGCAGTTACGGGTGGTCGGACAACCAAATGGCGCTGTTCCCCACGCAGAAAAAGACGTGGGACCGGCTGCAGAAGATTAAGGGGCACGAAAACGACTGCGGCCGCCCGGGCATCAACGGCGGCTTCATCGGGAACCCGGACGTGCGGTTCGGCATCAACTGCTACGGGTTCAAGCCGCAAATCACGGCGGCGGAGGCGGAAGACATGCGAACCGCCCCCATTCACCCCAAGACGCTGAAGGACATGGAGCGGCAGCAGCGCGTGGCGTACTGGCAGACCAAACTCAGCGACATCCTGGTGTCGCCGTTTAATAACGACGTGTGGAGCGCTTAGATGCATGATTTTATGATTGTAAATATTAATTTGGAATCATATCGTTCATTAAATCATTAAATTATTAAATCATGGTTTGTTGCGTTTGGTCCTGGTTTTTGCGTGCTTGATGCCTCGTTTTTTGCTTTTATTTTTGCTTTGGGGTTTGCCTTTATTACCCAATGCATTGCAAATGAACGCGCACTCGGGTGCCATGCCGAAGTCATTTTCTTCATCGGAGTTGTCGCAGTTGCACGGGGGCGCCGGTCTTGGCGTCGCTTTCTTTTCATGCGATGGAACCGAAGGCGGCACCAATGCAAAGGGGGAAATCAGGTGCTTAATGTCGTTCATTGTATATTATAATGATTGCATTATAATACGCATTCATACATTTTTATGTTTTTATTTGCGGGTTTGTTTTTATTTGCGGGTTTGTTTTTATTTACGGGTTGTTTTTATTTGCGGGTTTGTTTTTATTTACGGGTTGTTTTTAGCTTTTGGATCTCTTCTTGGACTTTGCACCTCCGTTCAGGCGTCGGCGTTTTTCAGAACGAGAAGGAGAACGAGAACGAGAACGACTACGTTTTCTAGTAAGAGGAGAAGGGGAACGAGCCGGCCCGGCCACATCAAATTTGCTCCAATCAACCATGCCGGAAGTCAAAATTGGACGACGATATTTCCGGTTGTATCTATCCATTTTTTTCATCATTTTAAAAAATTTTTCATCGTCATCATCAGTTTGCGTGCCGTATTTATGTAGCGAGAGCAATGCCTCCAATGTAAGTTCATAAATCTTGAATAAGTCGTTGTAAGTTCTGTCATCAAGGGTTAATTCGCGCTTGTCCAAGCGAGTCGTTAACAATTGCATAAAACGGATGCCTTCATCAAATGCCAACCTAGGATTTGAAAAATAAGAAGGATAGGACGGATGATCCGAATAAAAATACGATTGCACCTTGTGAACCATGTCGCCGCTAGAAGACATGCGAGGCGGCACCGATATGTTGTGGCTTTTCACAAATGCTTGCAACCTTGGCAACGTTTGGGGGAGTTGATGCAGTGCACCATGGGCATCGCGAATTTTAACATCAACCTCACCTGGCTCAACCTTTCGGATTGCAACAAACGTGTAATTGGTTACACTCAAAAACTGTTTGAATTCGGGTTTCATGAATTCTTCAAGTAACTCCTTTAGTTGTTTGTATTTCCGAACCATGTGCGCATGCGAATCAAACACTTCTTGTGACGACGGATGCAGAAAGTCGGTTAACGTGTAAAATTGCATCAACTTTTGAATGGCTGGGTCTAATCCAGCCGGATTGTCCCTATAATGATACATGTTGTTGGATAATATTCTCAAGCACAAGCATTTCTTGATGCCACTCAAGACATCATCCAACACGCGATTGGCTGTAAAGTATTCCTGCAATCTTGCGTTCACCATTTCCAAGTAGGCATTAAACGGATAGCCGCATATGTTTGGGTCATGATAATAGACGTTCTTAAGTTCATGTGGGTGTACATTTCGGATTACTTGACAAAACAACGGCATGGGAATTATCATGTGTGGCAAAATGGCATCGCACACTGATTCCACGTAAACAGCTGGATCCGTTTGTTTGACTACAGTTATTGCTTCTGCTGCTGCTGCTGCTGCT
>SXGQ01168049.1_pt1 | contig 19208 bp, 16 predicted proteins | sample 3178371 | NCBI WGS metagenome assembly SXGQ01 (sample SAMN11356859, study PRJNA531348) | freshwater metagenome | isolation source: freshwater sample F1-20 | place: China: Fuxian Lake, Yuxi | collected 2017-12-25 | reverse complement strand
GCAGCTCCAGCTCTTTCTTGCAATCGTCTCAATCTGTCTCTCTCCAATCTTCCTCTTTCAGCGGGATCCATTTTATTACTATAATATTATTAGATTTTTATTAAGACTTTAATATTGTGATTGTTTCTAAAGAATAATCTATTAAACTATAGATATGCCCGACCTCGTTATTCAAAAAGCTGGATCTGCCTCAGATGTTATTACTAAGAATAATAATCGGGCAATTTACGGCAATATTCTCGGCCAGGAAATCGCTGCTGAGGCTGGAATTATTACTAGAGTGACTCGGCAAGCAGGTGGAGGTGGCGCAGCATCTTCCCGCAATGTCTCAGCAATCGGTGGAACAATTTTTACTTATGCAGAAAGAGCAGCAGTTGTCTCAAATATTATTGCAAATACGGCGACGAATGCTACAAATGCATTAGTGCTGGCAGCGGCTGCAAGTGACATAGGTGTTACAGTTACGTCGCCATTTTTGCCAACAAATGCAAATACCCCACAAGTAATACTATGGACACCTATTAATTCTGCCGGTCTTAATGTCTGGTTAGACGGAGCAGATCCTGCAGGCACAGGTACCCCGCCAAGTAGTGGGGCTACGGTTAGCACGTGGGCCGATAAATCTGGAAATAGCTATAGCACAACCAGTGTTGTAGGAACACCTACATATAATCCTACAGATGGAATTGTAATGAATGGGTCTTCTTATTTCACCTTACCAAATAGCTCAATCCCCTTCAATAATTCATCGTATTCAATTTATTCTGTAGTAAAAGCTTCATTATTTAATACTAGAGGATGGTTTGGCGCAGGTGGAACTACTGGCAGTACGGGATTATCTTTAAGATTTGAAGGTAGTTTGAGAATTCTCACATATTGGAATACTAATGATTTTCTGGCAGAATCTCCACGTTCAGTAAATGTAACCTTCTTATTTGTTAGTCAATACCAGACAGCAGGTCAAAGAACTGCCTTTATTAATGGATCCGCTGCAGGCTCTGATACACCATCACCAAGCGCACGTTCCCAGCCAAATACTGGAAATCTTATCGGTAAAACTGTAGATACTAACCCTATGACTGGAACTATAGGAGAAGTCCTCGTATACAATGTGAACCATACACTAGCCCAGCGTCAGCAAATCGAAGGATACTTGGCGTGGAAGTGGGGCTTACAGACTTTATTACCAATTACCCATCTATATTATTCAGCCGCCCCTAGACTCTAAATTCGGTATTTGGCGGAACAATTTAATTTACCTATCTATAATAAAACATGTCCGACTTGGTTATTCAAAAAGCTGGGTCTGCTTCGGATGTTATTACTAAGAATAATAATCGGGTCATTTACGGCAATATTCTTGGCCAGGAACTCGCTGCTGAGGCTGGAATTATAGCCAGAGTGACTCGGCAAGCAGGTGGAGGTGGCGCATCATCCTCCCGCAATGTCTCAGCAATCGGTGGAACAATTTTCACTTATGCAGAAAGAGCTGCAGTTGTCTCAAATATTATTGCAAATACGGCAACGAATCCTACAAATGCATTAGTCCTGGCAGCGGCTGCAAGTGACATAGGTGTTACAGTTACATCACCACTTCTACCCGACTATAGACCTGCAATCGAATTCTTATTAGAAACTGGTACAGCTAATACTGGTAAAACTAGTGACAGTCTTAGTGCGACTGTTGGAGTAAGTCCTACTTTTGGAATTCATATTGGACAGTTATCCGCATATTTTCCCAATTCAACCAGTGTATTTTTTACTATACCATTTAGTGGTGTTGGAGCTGCTTCATTTTCAATTAGCTATTGGTTTAATCCTATTAATACAGCGTTCAATAACCCATTTGCATTGGGAACAGGTGGGGCTGCAGGAGCGACTGTAGAGATTAATAATGGATCACATGGCTTTACTATGAGATTAACATCAGATGGTAGTGGACAAACTATAAATCCTGCATTCAGTTTCAGTCCAGCAAGTGGTACCTGGCACAATGCTACATTTACATTTAGTGCTTCAAATGGAAAATTTAGCTCATATCTAAATGGTGTAATAAAAAATACAGTGACTTATACTATTCCTATGTCCTTACAAAATCGTCAAACTCTAACTATTGGCAGAAACAGAGCTGGTAATGCAGGATATAATGGTTATATGAGGCGATTTAGAGTGTATGATTATGAATTATCAGGTGACCAAATTGCATCAATATATTATCAGGATCTAAACTTTAACTATGATCCTGTAATCGAATTCTTATTAGAATCAAATACACTTAATACTGGTAGAACTAGTGGAAGTATTACTCCAACTGTTAACGGGACTTTTACATTTGGAAATAACGTCGGAAAATTATCAGCATCGTTTCCTAATTTAGCAAGTATATATTTAACTATACCATTCAGGGCTGCTGTAAGTGGATCATTTTCAATTAGCTATTGGTACTATACAATTGATACGCTAGCAATTTATGCTCCATGGGGCGTTGAAACAGGTCAATCCGGTGGAATAGTTACACAAATATCTAGTGCAAATATTGAGTTTTATTTTATGTCTCGTGGACAGACCATCGATACGGTAATCAGTTTAAATCCAACAAGTGGTGCCTGGAACTATATTACAATTACAGTAGATATTTCAATTGGGCAATGTAAATCATATTTAAATGCTGTATTAAAAAGAACATCAAATTTCACTACTCCTGGACCCTTAGATAGTGAAACTCTAACTATTGGCAGAAATAGAAATGGTAGTGTAGCATATAAGGGTTATATGAGGCGATTTAGAGTATATGATTATATATTATCAGCTGAGCATATTACATCATTATATAATGAGAATTAAATTGCTTAGACAGGCAACAACACTAACTATTTATTTTTCTAATATGTAAATAGAAGATGGCAAAGAATCAGCGTAAAAAGACGGACCGTAAAAGTCGCAATAAACGAACCCGCCGTTCGGGCCACAGAGGCGGTGGTGGAGGGAGCGGTTGGACTATGGGCGGCCCCTTGCTTCCAGGATCAGGCACGGACATGACCACAAATCAGCGCTATGATGCGTGCCTTAGTGCGACTCGTCCTGGTCAAATCCCTTTTTCACAGGCGGGCGGCCTTCCGGGCATGAAAGGGGGTGCTTATACCAATAACTTATCGGCTGCAAATCTTGGTGGGTTTGCACAGATTGATCGTGACACAAGCCACTGCATGCCGAATCACTCGAATCCCCTTAACAATGGTCGCATACAGGGCGGTGGTGCGGCCGTTGGACCCGGTGGTGGCAGCTTACTTGCTTCTGCTGCGCCAATCCTAGAGGAGCACACGGCCCGCTACACGACGGCCCCGAGTCAGTGGGTCGGATCAACGGGTGCACCCGTTCTTCTTAATGTCCCTCTTGACGGCAAGATGTGGAGCAAGGCCTGCAGCCAGACGGGTGGCAGACGCAAGAATAAGAATAAGTCCAAGAAGAATAAGTCAAAGAAGAATCGCAAGTCCGGATCAAGAAAGCAGAGGGGTGGTGGCATAAAAGAAGATGCTCTTGCTGCTATTACAACAAATGGTTATACTCTTGATACATTAGTGGGGAAAATAGTTAATGACTCAGGATGTGAAGGTAGTATGACACTAGGGGAATACACATTTAAACATCGGGGCGGATATTATAATGGAACATTATCAGCAATGAAAAATGGAGATTCATCCTTTACTGACATTGAGAAAACGAAATATTGCAGCAATTAACTAGTCCACGTTAATTAATCATCATCAACAATTGAATACTCAATCCTCTTATTTTTTATGTTAGCAAACTCGCCCTCATCATCTGAGCTAGTGCCATCCTGAATCTTATAGCCGCATTTCTTATAATAAGCAATACGGAGCTTAGATTGTGACTGCATTGTCCTATGCACATCAACTACGTCAACAATGATTGGCGCAACCTTCCTCTCCTCAGGCCTCTGTCGCAAGATACGCCCTGTACTCTGCTCAATCTTCCGGCGGGGACTCGCCATGAGAACACAATTCAACGTCTTGATATTCATGGCCTCACTCGCCATAGCATACGACGCCCAGAGAATCTGAGCTTCCTCAGCTGCCAAGTCCCGAGTCGCCGTTTTCATGCCTCCAATGTAATATCCCATAACACATCCAGTCGGTTTCATCAAGGCCTCTAAGGCCTCCAAGTGGCCAATTCGTTCGCTGAGAACTAAGATTCGGCGATTCGGTTCTTTGATCAATTCCTTCAACTTGTTTGCAATGAATATGTTTCGTTTCTGGAATCCGAGAATCTGGGTGAGAAGTCTCGCCAGAATTACTTCACCTCTGAAATTTGTCGGAACTTCCGTATAATCAATATCGTCCGAAATGAATCGCATGATTTCCACTGAAACCGTTTCATCCGCCTCCCGCCGCTTCTCCCAATAAACCGGCTTTCCAAGATGCCATTCAAAGACTTTGGTGAGTCCATCATCTCTCGTCGGAGTTGCACTGAGACCGAGCATATGTTTCGTCTGCAACTTGCTCAAAACCTTGCTGAAATGCTTGGCTCCGAGATGGTGACATTCATCGAAGATTGCCAGACCATACGACCGGAGAACAGATTCCGGAATCTGTCTCTGAACAATTGTCTGAATCATACAAATCGTGCAATCATACTCTGCCGGATCCACCTCAGCCTTGTTCCCCTGAAATCGCCCAATTCGGATTCCCGGAATGAGGTTTCGCATCTCTCCGGCCCACTGGTCCAAGAGGAACTCTTTGTCAACCACAACCATGAATCTCTTGCCGAGACGAAAGGCGATTGCAACGGCCATGAAGGTTTTACCCTTTCCGCATGGAACACAGATTAAACCGTTCGCATCTGCATCCAGGAATTTCTTAATGATATTTTCCTGATATTCATAGGGATTCCCAATGAAATTCAAGGTCGCAGGAAGTTTCAACCCATCCGACATGACCGATGAAGCCGCCGGACCTAGATTGTCATTTGCCCAGACTCTTGGGAGATAGATGCGAGTTGCAGATTCTAGATAGACCGGGAACTCTGTATCGGCCAGATCATTATAACGGGATTGCATAGTCACAGGTTTCACTGTGAGTTCCTTGCGAATCTTAGTGTCAAGCTCCTTAGTAAGGTCTGATTTGAGTACTGCATATCCATGTGTTGTAAGTACGCTCATTCTGATTACAGACTCAAGAAAGATGTACGGAGTCAATTTTTAAGATGGGGCAGAAAGAAATCATATTATGATTTAGATGACTGTGGACCCCAACCTTTTAGGTTTAATAGTGTTATTTCTTGTATTCATGTTTGTACCTAAAATCACTGACTATCTAGGAAGATCTCTTGATACATTGCCTATACGTCTTGCAGCAGTGATATTGGTCTTAGCATCGGTATCCTATGATAAATTTATAGGTCTCGGTGTCTTTCTAGTCGTCGTGGCTGTCTACATCATGCATGACCAGAATGACCTGATTGGAATCACAAGTCGGGGCGAAATGGTTGAATCTGCAGATCCATACAGTATTCCTAAGATGACGGTTGACTTGGAGGATGGTGGGCATGCTGATGAGAGCTATGAGACATCAGATTTTACACCTCAGAAGGAGGATAGCGATAATGATTTTTCACCTGTTGGGCAATCTCAAGATGAGAAGCATGTTCTAGTGAGTGAGACTCTAGGAAGTAGAGCGTCAGCAATGTTCAATAGCGATATGAAACATGCTGAGGCTATGGCTATGGCAAACCGCAATGGATCTGATTAAGAATTCAATAAATCAACACAAAAATCAAATCATTCAATGATGTGATTTTATTGTTATTTGGAAATATTTATTATTTTATTAGCGTTTGAGTCTATTTCTTATATTTGAAATACCTGCTTTAGCCATTTCCTTCGCCTTTTTAGCACCAGCGGTTGCTAGTCCTATAGCTTTATCAGTATTGGTAGTGGGACATACTGGGGCAGGTGGGCATACTGGAGCAGGCGGGCATGCTTTAGCAGCAGGACATACTTGAGGTCCAGGAAGTCCAGTTGCATCTGTACGACTCAAAGTACCATCTACAAAATATGCTTTGCTTGCTGGACAGAAATTCACATCTCTTGTTGTGAAACTATCAACAAATGCACCTGCCACAGCGGCCCATTCTGATGGAAGAGTTGATTGAATGTACATTTTAAATCTAGGCACATCTGTACAGTGTACAGGTATATCATATGATGAACGATTTGCAGGAGTATATGTACACTTTAATAATGCTGGAGGTAGTTTTCCATCTCGCCCTGTTGGATTTGGAACAATTTCTCTTGTTGCATTGGCCTGAGGACATGGCATATTATCTCTCGCAACCATATTTATACAACTGTCTGCTTTTCCATAGTTGAGTTCATCAGTCTTATATATTGCGCATTTTGCTGCACTTGGGTCAGATGGTCCTGAACCAGTCTTATTACACCGAGAAGCGGAGCATCCTTCTGTCCCTGTAGTTCGGGACATGGTTCCAAAGTAATTATACATTGAACGCGGACAGAATCTTGATGCTCTTCTTTGCCATTCCTGTCGCATCCATTCTGAACATGATATGATAGATTTAGATGTCGGAGATAGACTACACATATTTGTACCGTTGCATTCACCGTTGACAATATCGCCATCGCAACAATTCGTATCACCCTCTTTATTTATATACTGTGCTGAGCCTACCGGACATGTTGTTATTTGAATACCGCCATCTTCAAATCCCTCCTTTTTGGCAGGTTTCTTGAGGTTGGCCCCAGTTTTTATGAAGACTCCTATCATTAGAGCGCTAACTCCAATGCAAAAAAGCCATATTAGAAATGGTGCTGAACTCATTAATATATAGTGGGAAATATAATTTACTTCTTTCTTGTTTTTGAAGTTAATGCCCAAGTCAATGAAAATATAACTAAAAATACTATAATAAAATATCCCAAGTGTTTGAAAGCATCTGATCGAGAACTGAAAAAGTGTGCAGCTCTCTGAATAGGGTTAATATGGGCAGCTGGAGCTGGAGCTCCTGGAGCAGCTGGAACTGCTGGAGCTCCTGGAGCTGCTAAAGCATTGGCTGCGACAGGTGCTCCAGCAGCTACAACCGCAGCTGCTGCACCAGGATCTTTAAACAAATTAAATATGTGATATATATACACAATTAAAAATCCACCGCCGATTATGGATATTATTACTGTAAGCCACATTTCAATATCACCAGGCTTTATTCCATCATCTTGACTATTATCGCCTGCTAATGCGAATGCTAAACCAGCATCTCCACCTGCAGATTCAAGTAAATTTCTATTTCGTGCACTTTCAAGAGATTCACCCGTAGTCGGATCTACTAAAATCTGCCCATTCTTAATATCCTTTTCTGGATCAATTGTATAGCATTTATACTGGTTTTTACGAGGTTTAGATTTAGGAAGAGACTCCATTTTAGCAATGTCAGATGCAGATTTTCCTAGAAAAGCGTCAGGCACTAGATATTCAAACTTTTGTTGAACTTCATTCCATGACGATATTTGACTAGATGGAGCTAGAGCTTTCAAATTGTTAGCATTTCCCGATGGAAAGATATTGAGTCCAGTATTGAATTTAACTATATTATATCTTGATTGATTAAATATATTGCGAATATTTGGTGTGAATAAATAGCTTCTCACCCTAGCACATTTCCCAGTTCCATCATTCACTGATGGAATATATAGGGGCTGAGGAACAACATGAACGCGAACATGAAGACTACCATTCAATGATGCATCGCCTGAACTTAATTGTGTTGTTATACATGTATCATATGTGATCATTGGCATGAGAATATCAGAATTATATGCGTAGATTGACTGGATATCATAACTAGTCATTGTTTTCTTAGATTCTGGAGCCTTCGCTACAGCATTTACTTTTGACCAAAATGTGCGGTCATCCCTATTTTCAGCTGTTTCCTCATATAGGATAACCGGCCTACAAAAGAGTATCACATGAGGAGATGACGGATTCGAATCCTTTTCCTTTATTGTAAAACTCAGAATAACTTCTTGTGTTGCAGACTTATTTTGACAAAGTGTGCCATGTTGGATTTGGACGAGTGATAGATTTGATACACAATTATATTTAACACCGTTTCCAACAGTTAATGTTGTACCTTCTGCAATCGTTGGAAAACTTATATCAAACACGGTCCCCTCAGTCGAAACACGCATATTGTCTGATACTCTCTCAGGCGCCCAAGCAACACTAAATTCAGTTGGAGCGATTAGACTGTCCATATTTGCATCTGCAGATCCCGCCCATCTATCAAAAATATTCTGATTTAGTCTAATTGGAAAACCAATATTTGTTCCACTACACGCCTGAAGTGACATCCTCCTTTATCTAATCTGAGAATGTAGTTATCTGACAATATCGCTTACACGGTAAATTGTCACTTCGCCGGTTTCATTCGTTGCGCCCAATTTAATCGTGTCACCATTATATAGCTCGGGGCAGCCGACTTGATCCTGACAGTCGCGTCCCTTTATTTGGACCGGAATGGGTATTGGATTATATGTATCGGTGCGAGTATAATAGTTATAGCGTTCGCGGCTTGAAATAGATCGTCTGCCGTAGAGTGGCAAAAGTTTCCCATCACCCGTTTTCACAATTCCCATAGACTGATAGGATTCTGGAATACCTTGCGTAGGAATGTTGAATGGTGCAGACGGTGACGGGATTCGGCTGTAGTCGGGACCATTATTCCATACACGCTCAGCCTCTGGAGCTCTTGAGTATCTGTCATCGCCTTTTGTGTTCATTGTAATGATCTGGGGCTGTGCAAATCCGGAAGGAAGTTGTAATTGTATCTGTGTCGTGCGCAATGACCAGACAACAAGGCCAATTGTCAAAAGCATGATGATAATAAGTGTAGCCGATGGCCACGATATGATGCTAAATTTATTGGGAAAGCAGACCATTCCTGGTGGACATCTCTGTGTCATCCTCTATTGTAACATTATGATAGCTTAATTTCTAAAATCATAGATTCTAGGAATTAAACATTGGAACACGCCATAACAAAATATATCTTACTTGCCAAACATCTGCTGAAAGGTATCCATAAGCTCCTTTCCATCATTCAACATCGGCTTCATATTTCCGAGCATACCCATCAAGCTCTTCTGAGTATCAATGAGCTGCTGGGTATCTTTGGACATCGCTTTAATCTGGTCGGGATCAAGACTGTTGATTGCCTTGACTAAAGTGGACGCAGCATCAATGTGCGGGCCATTCTTAGCCTGTGAGGGTATTTCACCGAGTTTGAATGCTGTTGGCATTTCTTTTCCCTCCTTAATTCCCTCCTCTTTTGCCGGAGCGGGCTTTTCATCCTTCTCCTTTTTGACATCTTCATAACCTTCAATTGTGTGTTTCTTCATTTTACGTAGTGTACCAGATATCTCATGAGGAGGAGTGTTGGTGTTAAATCCCTCAGACTTATTGTAATACATCATCAAGAATAGGACCACAATCGCTGCACCTACTGATAATTCTACAGACAGATCTATACTGTATAGAAGACAGCCTACACCAGCTGAAATCAAGAAATCGGGGATCTTTAAACTTTTGTAATAGGCTGCTATAATAACAATATATGCGACAATCATTATGTTTGATAATATACCGCCCGTCGTCGTAGGAACAATATTTGCGAGATTAGATTTTTTACTATTATTCCCGTTAGCCATGCTATCTATCCTACCAATGGAAGAATTACACGGTTAGCAGTCCAAAACAAAAGTCCAACTAGAAGTGCCTTTGAGAACTGTCCGTAGAGATTCATATCACCAGACGCCTTTAACATCCAAGGTGCATAGTGTGCAACTAGAACACTTATAAAGGGAAGATTGACAACAAATACGAGTATTGCAATTAGCACAGGTGTCTTCATTTCATCCGTAAGAAATGATGACCAAGCCTTTCCCTGCATCGCCTGCATCGATGCAATCTGTGCAGCAATCTGTGACTGGTTTGCCTGGTTTCCAGCTGCATTATTCCAGTTTCCACCTGCAGGAAAGCCTGGTGCAGAACTCTGAAGCATCTGTGCAAAGTCTCCAGCCGTTGGGTGTTGTCCGCCAATAATATGAGCTGTGGCGGGAACAGTATCCATCTGATAGTGCTGCGTTGATTGCGGAGGGGGCATGGGATTCATTGGGCCACTCTGAATTCCTCCCATAGCAGCGCCCGGGCGCATTTCATTTCCGGAGTTCATATCCTGGTAAATCATCTTAACGAGATCACTGTCTCCAGCAATCGGAGCCTTCGAATCTAAATCCGAAAGAAGCGTGCCTGCATTTGCCATTCTTTTTGATACGTGTAAAGAAAGCTAGAATCAATAACGCGTTACGCAATATTTTTCATAATATCTTTTACTTTTTTTGCCACTTCATTTTCACTGATGGGGACGTTTTCAAATGCTTCGACTACACCGGACGCTGGGCAATCCATTCCAACCGGTGTGAATTTATAGCACTTTGAACCAATGTGATACACTGTATCTTTAACTTCGTGTAGTGGAGGAGCTTTTATGATCATACAGGCTGATCCACGACATATGGGTGATACAACCATCACAATCGCGACACCGAGCATAAAAGAGACTAGGATTCCGAATAGCGGACCTTTTATTGCATCGATTATCATCTTTTACTTCTATATCAACGATAGGATAAGATGGAGGGATTATTTGGCTTTTTCCATTGGATGCCATTTATAATTGGATTGAGCTTAGGAGCATTATATATAGTTATGGGTGGTCGTGGAGCGCATGAGACTATTTACAAATATCCTCATCCAACTACTGTAGACGCTCTGGTTTATAGAGATCCGAATGGTGCATGCTATCGTTATAAGGTGGAGACTGTTTCATGCGACAAAAATGAGGATAAATTGAAAGAATATCCTCTGTCTGGTTAAGATAATTATTGTCCAGGTGGTCTTAATGAGGGCGACTTAAGTTTGAATGATTTCTTAGTCTGAGCAATGATTGCACCCTTTTTGACTTCCTCTTCTGCAATGGGTGTCGGTGCGCGAGCTACTGCAACAGCGGGCGTCTTCTTTGGAACGAGTGACGCAAGTGTATCGGCTTCTAATTCATTGGCGGCGGCAGCAGCCGCAGCAGCTAAGTCAACATAGAGGCTTGTTATAGGCTCTACGCGACGCTTTATTTGATATAATGGTAGACCTATAGAACGGGTATCTCTGGTGCTTTCAAATATATCTTTCAATGTGAGATTTTCTATGTCTTCAATCCACTTTTCTCCATATGATATGGCATTTCTCTTGACAACCAAGTCTCGGATCTTCAGATTTTGAACGACGACATCGGCGGCTCCAGATTTTGTATCCCGGAATGATTGTACTCGTTCCATCAATCTTTTTCGTTCCACTTCAATCAGCTTTTCAATCTCAGAGATTTCCTCATGCCGCTTGCTTAATTCGGCTTCACGCTCTTCGAAAGTCAATGGGCGCCGAATAGGGAGTGGGACCCGAATCTCTGGTGAATCTTTCATTGCCGGGATGACTGCATAATTATCTGTTATCTCAACTGCCCGGTTAACTCTCTTTGCGCGCCGAAAGAACTTTGCATCCAATTGGAAGGCCATTACTTTAACTTTGGTCTTTATTTTTCCGCTATAACTCAACAGAGATGAGTGGGACTCCTGGAATTGATAATAGTCTTCGTATGACAATTTCAATAGGGACTGCTATTATTATTGGTTTAGTATCATTTTTTTGGAATGGTTCACTTTTAGGAAATGTAACAAGTATACCGAATTGGGTTGGTAATATAATATTTATACCTCTTCTCGCTGTGGGTATAGCATATGCATCTAGCTGTCTTATTCAACGACTCAGTTGTGGGCATATTCAGCTCATAACTCAGGCTACACGTGTTGCATATGTTCCAATTGGTTTTGTTATCATGTGGCTTTTTCTATACTGGTTTCCATCTTGGCGATGGCCAATAGAGGGTCTCATACAGGGGTATTCATATAATATACGATATGGATCGTCAAGTGCATTCTACGCCTTCGTTGTCATGCTTTATACTCAAGCTATGCTGAATGGGCTTGCACAGGTATGTCCTCGTTAATCTAGTTCCCCTTCAACGCCTCCTTCCGGTCCTAAATATACATATCTTGGAACTCCATTTCTCCCTGTAGCTCCTTCATTTAACATATAGTATCCGGGAACAAGTTCCTTGACTGCGTTTGCCTGTTTTACATTTCGCGCCCTTGCAGTATTTCTAGGAAGTTCAATTGCGTCGCTTGGAATATATAGGCTATCTTCAATAAGCATAACGGTTAAATATGATAAAACAGACCAGAGGATTGTAAAAAGCCAGAATGGAATATATGTGAAATAGGCTGTATCACGACCAATGCCGAATTCCTTCCATCGCCCATCTTCTTGGAACATGATTGTTGGTTTAACCAGAAGAATTGCAGCAATTCCTACTAAATATAACATTCCTGCAACGACCAACCGCCTCATCTTTAATTAATGCCCCTGTTATTTTTTATAGGGATATTAATTATTAAAATTATTCAAATCTAATTATCATCATCAAATCCATTCATATTACCGAGATCTTCATCACCCATATATCCAGCTTCATCACCACCTGTGTCGTAATAGCCGAGACCATCGACGTGTCGCTGCTCTGCAGGAGCACCTTCTGGTCCATAACCAGGAAAGTCTATAATCCCAGCTTCGGCTCTCTGTTCTCGTTCAATATCGTAGCGTTCTGCATCATATGAGTATATACTCTTGGTGCCTCCAACTGCCCATTCACCTAAACCGAGTTTCATCTTTATTCTCTCGATATCTTTACCTGCTGCAGACTTATCATTGAGTTTCTTAATAATATTGGCCTTCTCCTTTTCACTTCTCTGTGCTATGAGTTCGCGAATTTGCTCGGGCGTAAGATGGAACCCTTCATCTTTGAATCTCACGGCCATATAGCTGATGAATATTGCAGGGAATAGAGCCTGTTCTTCTACTTGCGACTGTGGAACTTCTACGTCTGCACTTATAGGGAATGTATTAGGATCTACAAAATTTGCGAGAGGTGAAAAAAGGCAGAATTTCAGAAAAAACCCGTATGTCTGCACGCCTCCAGGAATCTGAAGGGGTCTTATATTTGTTAGAATATTGAGGATCGACCGTGTCTGAATTAGGGCTGTCTCAACCTTAGCCTTTAACCAGGGCGTTACTTTTACTTTATAGAATTTTGTCAAATAACTTCTATGTCCTTCAATGAAGGTTTGAACATCGTATTCATGCTGTTTGCTTAATGCCCAAGATTTAGGAATGCGAAATGATGGAGAATACATTGATATGAATTGTTTTAGAGGGACAATTACATAGGACTGTAAGAATCGCATAATTGATTCTGGGCCAGAGTTAACTAAACTGTCAAAGAGATCGCGTTGGGTCTGAGAAACACGTCTCTTGAATTGCTCCTCTATTTGAAGCGCAAATGTTGAAAACTCCGAAAGGGCAAGTGCAACTTCCTCTTCTTTTGCATCTGGTGGAAGTTTTGAGAGTTCATCCTGCGTCTTTGACATGACCACTCTATACCCTTCGGCTGGCTCAGGCTCCATTCTCGTTAATTGTATCCAATTATCAAGCGGTCCAGGAATTTCTAATAAGAGGTGTGTCTTGAAAGAATTTACACGGTGTGTTTCATTGAGTAAATCTTCAAATGAATCCTTAGACACATCAATTCCCTCTCTCTCAATTGCTGATCTACCCTGCTCAGGTGTTAAGTCTTTAGCATCCTTAGGAAGCGTTAATCCACACCATATACAGTTATGTGTTAGACCGAACTCATGTGTATGCCCCTTCTTCACACCGTCATAGCACACTTTTAGGAATAGTAAATAATAGCTGTTTTCGGGTGCATCTGGCAATGGTCTTGAAATCACTGAGGCCTTCATTGTCGGCTCAGAACGAGTGATTTTGGGTGGCGCTGTAAGCCCCACAAGGCGCTTGAATTGGGGCAGAGAGGATGCACTACGTTTCCAGAACTCGTCTATCTTTTCTAGAGGTGATAGACAACACGAAGTCTCAGTGAAGGCTACAGGTTTCGGGAGCTTATTTATTCGTGCGAGATGGTTGCCTTGACGAATCCAGAGTTCTGCGCGATCCTGTTCACTTGCGGCTTCTGGGATTATAATTTTCTCCACGAAATCCTCAGGCTTCATCACAAATGGTATAGGTGCAAAATTCACTGGGAGCTCTTCATCTGGCCGCCCTTGACCTCCAGCGGCACCTAGAATCTTGCGCTTATAGTCGCGTTTCTGGGCCAACGCCTGTTGAATAGTGGGGTCTTGTAGGGATGAACGTAGAATCGGCTCAAATATGTCCATCACCATTTTTTGTCTTAGAGTATCATCCTTCTCCTTCTGAAACTGCGTTAAACTCCAAGGCGGCGAATCCTTCTGAAAGGATGCAATGACTGAGACAATACACTGTATACCATGCGTGCCTCCCTCAGGTTCAAGCGGCTGACCTTTTAGGCTGCGACAGCCTGCGGCCAAGCCTCGTAGAACAAGTTCTGGCTTACGAGATTGAACGGCCAATAGGATATGAACACCTACCGCACAGACAAGGGCCTGATTTAGATAGATGTCGTAATCTACAGATGTCATAGTTGCTGTAGTCTTAGACTTTCTTTGGAACTGCTGAATCTGTATATATCGCTCGCGTGTAGGTATTTGTTGAATAATATTGAATGCTCTTGATACAATGAGTTTGTAGTCGCTCATTTCAAATGGTGCAAAAATGCGGTCGGCGAGCTGTCTTGCCGTTGCATATATGAGCTTTTTCCCTTCATTATTGAATTCATCTGGCATCTCCACATCACCCAGAGGTCCTATAATTTGGTCTATCTCCTCGAGTGTAACTGCGTCTTTGTCAACGAGTTCAGAGCGCCCCATCATTGGCTTTCCATTGTCGTCGAATTCTAGATGTGTATCGTATTCCAATTCACTTATTGGCTGCCCACATACACGACAGATATAGAAGCCTTGAAATTGGCCTCCAGCGAAATTGAGCTGAATGTCCTTATTGAGTGTTGCGACATCTCCAGGACGTAGATACTGATAGATTTGTAGGAGCTCATGCACACAGAGGAGATTGTGGTCGCCAACACGACACTTTACCCAATTTGCCTCCTTAGTTCCTTGAAATCTCGTCAATAGTTTTGCTAGAAGTGCGAGACGCTGTGAGTCATCCTTTACTTTGCGAATCATTTGTAGCGGTTTGACGTGTGGGCAATTGATTGGTTCTGGAGGTTCTCCTGCAAAGTCGATGCGCTCCTTCTTCAATTGAATATTGCGAATCGTCGTGAGATATTGTTCTCGTGCATACTTCATGCGCATCCGCGTTAGGGCGGCAGGTTGATTGGCAATCTGAGCGAACGCGATATCTGGGTGCTGTCTGATGACTAGGCCAACTAGGGCCACGTCTGAATTCGCGTAGGAGGGCATTTGCGACTTGATGAGTTGTTGAATATCTTTAATGAGGGGCTCGTCTGAGAGTGCCTGAATGAGTTGTGGGCCATCAGGTGTCATTTGTATCCCTTGAACTGCCTTTGGCTGTGCAACCTGTTCAGCGAGTGCCTCTCGCTGTCTTAAGATGACTTCTAGAATGGAGTCGTGTGTAGACTTTATGATTCCAGTTAAAATTTCCTGTTGATCGATTGTCCATTCTCGCTCTCTCATTCCCATTAAGACTTGAATAGGCCAGAAATCTCCTAAGCCCTCAGCTTTCATTGACAGATTTCTGTAGTATTCACGAAGGGGTATATTACCGAGAGTTCCACCTTCTACACTGACTAGAAAGGCTTGAGAGGGTGATGGAATATCTGTAATATCTCCCACCTTAGACAAAATATCCTTTATGCTCATAAAGTCTCTCATACCTGCTTCAATATCGCGAATAAGTGATTCTTGACGTAGTATACTAAGGGAGTCTGCATATAATAGCGGAAATACAACGTAGGAAAGAACACTTGCCTCCTCTCCTAGCTGTATAATCTGACCCTTTGAACGCGTAGCATTAAGTCCGCGAACCATAGATAGGGAGACATCACCAACCATTTCTTTAGACAGAAGGCCGTCCTTTTTATTCACGAGGCCACCTGGATAGCCTGGAATTGTGTTTTCGGAGTCTGGTGCTTTAAGACGAAAGACTTCTTCGTCGCGCTGAAATGCGATTCTGGGTGTGCTCGCCTCTCTCCATGAGGCATTGAATCGGCTTAGATATGTGTTCAAAAAGGTGTTGAATTTCAGGCCCTCGATACCTTTTGATGCTTCTAAGTATTCGACGGCATCATCTATTTTATTGTTAAATGACTGGAACCTCAAATGGTCCATAGTTTCAGGCTGTGGATCTATGCGTGTATCCATATCATGATATAAAATCTTGTCAATGTCGACGACCGTGCGACTCAAGGCGAATAGTCTTGTTTCTAAAACGTCAATGAGAGTCTGAATGCTCGTCGGTTTCACACCCTTAGGAGTACCGTCTTCTGAGATGCGCAAAATTGCAGATCTCAGTTGGAAAAATAGCTCGGTTAGAACACGAGTGTTTTTCTGCGTTATGTCTAATTTCTGTAGGGCAAGAGTGTTCAATGATAGGAGATCGGCATAGGCCTCGCTTTTCTGAGTCATATTAGAGTAGGTGCGCTCGGATTTGGGGATTTCAATCAGATAATCAACTTCATCATCTGCCGGAGCCTCAAGTTCGTCGTCGAGAAATGCAAAATCCTCTACCTCCTCAAACTCTTCAGACATATCAGATATGTCAGACTCGGCAATCGACTCAGCTTCTGAAAGTGTAGCCACAGGTTCGGGTGGTATCCTACCACGTATAACGCGAAAGGGTAGGGTATCGGGTATCCCGCGAAAATTAAAGTCCAATTCTATTTCACTCTCATCCTCATCTGTAACTATAATGGCATCTCTGTCTGTATCGACCTTTGCAATCATATATGTCGGGCCTGGTTTCCCATCATTATCAAAGGTTTCTAGAAGTTGGCCTGGAGCTAGATCTAGAATATCGACGAGGCCTGGTCTTTTTCTCTTCTGCAAGATTTCTACCCCCTCAACTCCAGATTCTTGATCAAACCCCTCTTCATCTAAGGCAAATTTCACACTAGTATGTGTTAGACCATCGGGCATGAGATGAAGTTCATCTTGAGTTCTAAAGATTACACGGCCGGTTGTTCCGTCGTATTTGCCACCAGAGAGACGAATGCGGTCGCCGAGCTCAATGACGGGGCCCTCTTCTTCTACGACACCGAAATTTGCTGCGGCCGGTAATTGTAATGATTCTTCTTTTTGTGGCGTCAGCACTTCAGCCATCTATTTGGTTAGACTCTTTATTTTGTCTAACCAAATAGCGTATCGCAAAGTGCCTAACTTATATGAATGCATCATTGTCTTCGTCGTCTCCTTGTTGTTTTTCGTCCTTTTCCACCACGAACTTTAACAAAACGAGATGCAGAGAAATTGTGGTGATGCATACTCCTATTTTTTAAAATAGCCATATTTCTATTTCTTTTAGTCATAAAGTTATGTATCTTTCCTATAAGGTTTGTCAGCTTCTTCATAGATCTTCGTCTCGACACCTTTGATTTACTAGTAGTTTTATGATGAATTAATTCTTTTCCAATTGATTTCTGTAATTTATTTACTTTATCAATAAATACTTTTAAATTGTAGTTATGTCTAGTATAAAAACTCTTACGAGTCTTCTTCTTATATGTGTCAATAACACTATTTATATATCTTTTAACTTGGATACTTTCAACGACCGCTTTGGCCAATTCTATAACTTCAGGCTTACCTTCATCATAATCAACAAAAGAACCACATACATCTGCAGAAATTGTAGTTGTGGTTAAAGGGAATAAATTGTAATCTTCAGCTATTTCATCAAATAGCGGTGCAATTGTATCACGGCCAACTTGAGTGCTGATGAAAGTTATGAGGATTTCGCGTAAAGCGAATCCAATAAGGGGTAATGGATGCTCTTTTAATTGTTCATTCATTGATTCGAGTAATAAATAATATGTTACGTAATCATCGTAATCGTGGTGACCATTTAATCGTGGTATTACTTCACGAAGACCATCTAGAACGATATAAATAGGGAGACTTGGTGAAAAGATTTCAGTATCACTAATAACAGGTATTGCGCCACCTACACGTTGATCAGCATTTGCACGATTAGCAAACTCATTACGAGCACTTAATTCAGTATTAATTTGACCAATTAGTTGTTGACGATTAGCAATTGCTTGATTTTGAGAAGGGCTCCTAGCACCACCTCCTATAGCTGGAATATTCAAGAGTAAATGGGCAGTTAACATTACATGCGTCGCCTCTTTTATACTATTATGATTTAATAACCGAGGTAGTGAAGTATTATTTAATACAAATACACCACCTTTTTGTTGTTGCGTAATTTGACTTGTTCCACCTTCGCTAGCATTTACCCCATTAAATTTTAATTCTATATCTGGATTTATCCCAGATAGAGTTTCTTCATTAGTTCTTGGAGCCGCAGTAGCACGAGCAGCTGCACCAGCTGCAGCATCAGCTGCACCAGCAGTATAATCAGCTGCACCAGCAGTATAATCAGCTGCACCAGCAGTAGCATCAGCTGCAGCTATAGAATCTACTAAATGCTCAACATTTTCTATATTAGCTTTTTGATTTTCCTCTATTACTCTTACTTGTGAAAGTAAATTAGGCTGCCCTTGTCCCTGCTCATCTATTTTAGTCATATCATCAATTTTAATTACACTTTTAAAATCATCTACTTCTGTGCCTACAGTAGATTCTTTTAAATAAATACAAACAGTTTCACATAATATTTTAAATGATAAGACTGCATGGTCATAAGTAGAACCAGCTCTACCTTCTATAAATTTAGCGTCACTTGTAAGTTTCGTAAGTAAATATCCAAATACTTCTACAATTTGACTTTTTATTTCACTGTCACATGTTACTAAAAATGGTATAAAAGCAAATTTATCTTGATTATCGATAGCATCTCGCTCTTTACTTCCAATTTTAACACCCAGACGTACTGATATACCATCACGATTTCTTAATTCTTTTGTATAGGTCCAATGCT